>Ga0228536_1000495_pt1 | contig 70694 bp, 70 predicted proteins | sample SJ1Smetagenome_FD_168611 | JGI IMG/M metagenome (GOLD analysis project Ga0228536, IMG submission 168611) | Enriched culture of PCE-dechlorinating microbial communities from Ithaca, New York, USA - SJ1.S | ecosystem: Engineered > Modeled > Simulated communities (microbial... > Unclassified...
AGCCGGCCGATGGCGGCACGGTTGCAGGTGGCCCGCACGAAACGCCTCGCGGCCTCCACCTTGGGCCCCATGGAGCCAGCGGCAAAGGAATGCTCGTCGAGCTCCTCGGGTGTCACCCAGCCGAGGCGGCGCTGCGCGGGCGTCATCCAGTCCAGGTACACGCCATCGGTATCGGTGGCCATCACGAACATCGAAGCGTTCAGCTCGCGCGCCAGAAGCTCGCTCGCGAGGTCCTTGTCGATGACCGCTTCCACGCCCACGAGCGTGTTCGGACGTTCCGTGGAAAACGCGGTGGGGATGCCGCCGCCGCCCGTGCAGATCACCACGGTGCCCTGCTCGATGAGCCACCGGATGGGGCGGATCTCGAAGATGCGCTTGGGCTCGGGCGAGGCCACCACGCGACGCCACAGCCCGCCGTCGCGCTTGAAGACCCAGCCCTTCTCGGCGGCAAGCGCATCGGCCTTCGCCTTCACATACGTGGGGCCGACGAACTTGGTGGGGTCGTTGAACGCGGGGTCGTCAGGGTCGACCTCCACCATGGTCAGCAGCGTCGCGATCGGCTTCTCGGCGGGCAGGACGTTGCCCAGCTCCTGCTCGAGCATGTACGCGATCATGCCCTGCGACTGCGCGCCCAGCACGTCGAGCGGGTACGGCTCAACGGCGGGGTAGGACGCGGCCTGCAGCGCGAGCAGCCCCACCTGCGGGCCGTTGCCGTGCGCGAGCACGAGATCGTACCGTTCCACCAGTGGCGCGAGCGCCTCCACCGCGACCTTGATGTTCGCGCGCTGGACCTCGACCGTCATCGGGTCGGAGCGCCTGAGCAGCGCGTTGCCGCCGAGCGCCACCACGATCGTCTGCCTGGCCATCGGATGCACGTCTCCTTATGTGGCCGGTGCGTCGCGTCACCGGAGAGATGATGATACCCGCCAGGCGTGTCCCCCGCCCATCGTCAGGGAACAAAGAGTGTGGAGTCGTCTGGCTTCGTGCATCATACGGTGTGAAGGCAAGTTTATGCAGTCCTGACGGCAGCAGATCGGGAGGAACCATGGTCATCGGCATTCCCAAAGAGATACTCGAGCGCGAGCACCGGGTCGCGGCACTCCCAGAAGAGGTCGCGGCCTATGTGCGTATGGGCTTCGATGTTGTCGTGCAGGCAGGTGCGGGCGCAGGCGCCCTCCACGCCGACGACGAGTACGCGGCCGCGGGCGCGCGTATCGCCAGCGGCGCCGAAGAGGTCTTCTCGCAGGCCGATCTCATCCTTAAGGTGAAGCAACCGCACTTCAATGCCGAGACCGGCAAGCATGAGACCGAGATGCTGCGCGAGGGCTCGATGCTCATCACATTCCTCCACCCCGCCGCTCCCGCCAACCACGACATCGTGCGCGCGCTGCGCGACCGGAACATCACGTCGCTCACCATGGACGGCATCCCTCGCATCTCGCGAGCGCAGAGCATGGACGCGCTGTCGTCGATGTCCACGGTCACCGGCTACAAGTCGGTCATCATGGCGGCCGCCGCACTCCCCAAGTTCGTGCCGATGATCGGCACGGCCATCGGCGCCACCAAGCCCGCCGAGATCCTCGTGATCGGCGCCGGTGTTGTGGGCCTTCAGGCGATCGCCACGGCAAAGCGCCTTGGCGGCATCGTGAAGGCCGTCGACATCCGGGCGGCCGCACGCGAGGAGGCGGCCAGTCTCGGCGCCAAGATCGTCGGCTTCGAGGCGCCGGATGAGTTCGCCATCGGCGAGGGCGGATACGCGGGAGCGCTCCCGCAGGAGTGGTTGCTCCGCGAGCGCGAAGCCATCGCACCGTTCGTGGCCTCGGCTGACATCGTTGTCTCGAGCGCCCTGGTGCCCGGCGAGGTGGCGCCGGTGCTGATCACCGACGAGATGATCGCATCGATGCACGCGGGCTCCGTGATCGTCGACGTGGCCGTGGACCAGGGCGGCAACTGCGCCGCCACCGTACCCGCCACCGAGACCGTGGTGCACGGCGTGAACGTGCTCGGCTATGTGAACATCCCCGGCTCGGTGCCGGTACACTCGAGCTGGCTCTACGGAAAGAACATGCTCGCCTTCGTACAGAACCTCTTCAAAGACGGGGCTGGTTCTCCGGACTTCGAAGACGAGATCGTCAGGCATACACTGGTGACGCGAGACGGCCGCATCGTGCATCATGGTGCGCTTCACGCCATGGGGATGCTCGACTGACCGGTTCCAGTCCACGAGCGATACACAAGGAGCAGCTGTGTCAGACATCCTGCTTATGCTGGGCATATTCGCGTTCACCTCGGTGGTGAGCTACGCGCTCATCTCGCGCGTGCCACAGAGGCTCCATACGCCGCTGATGTCGTTCACCAACGCGATCTCGGCGGTGACGATCCTCGGCGCCCTGCTCCTCTTCACTGAAGAGGCCACGGCGCTGGCGATCGTGCTCGGTGGAACCGCGATCGTGCTCGCCGCCTTCAACCTCGTCGGCGGCTTTGCGATCACGGGCAGAATGGCCCGCATGTTCAGGCAGTAGGCACCGGCGCGAAGCGTTCGTACGAACCGACCCTGATACGGAGCGTTCATGGACAACTGGCAAGAGCTGCTCGTGGACCTTGTGGTGATCGCTGTCTTCATCGGCGGCATCGCGCAGTTCCGCACGCCCTCGGGTGCGCGTCGCGGCAACATCACCGCCGCGCTCGCCTTTGCCGCCGCGCTCGCGCTGGTGGTGTACCGCAACACGATCGCCCAACCGTGGCTCGTGGGCGCCACATTCGTGGTGGGCGCCGTTGCCGGCTGGGTGATCGCCGAGCGGATCACGATGACACGCATCCCCGCACTCATCGCGCTGCAAAACGGCGCGGGCGGCGGCGCCTCGCTGCTCGTGTCGCTCGTGGAGCTCGGCCGGGTCTCAGCGGCCGATGACGCCCTCGGCATCGGTTTCGCGCTGGCCGGCATGCTGGTGGGTGGCGTGGCGCTCGCAGGCAGCGTGGTCGCTGCGGCCAAGCTCGAGAACCGTATCAGCTCGCGCCCGCCACAGCTGCCCACCTACAACCTGCTCCTCGTACTGCTGCTCGCGCTCTTCGGCGGCGCCGCGGCCCTCTCGCTCACGATCACCGGCCTCGACCAGCCCGTCGCCCTCGCCATCGCCGCACTGTCGACCCTCGCGCTCGGTGCCGCCCTTGCGCTCCGTGTGGGTGGCGCTGACATGCCGGTGCTCATCTCGCTTCTGAACGCCTTCTCCGGCCTGGCCGCGGCGTTCCTCGGCGTGGCCACCGGCAACGAGATGCTGATCGCCGCCGGTGCGATGGTGGGCTCCTCGGGAACCATCCTCACGCTCGTGATGGCCCGCGCGATGAACCGCAGCGTGGGCTCGATCCTCACGGGAGCGCAACTCGCCCAGCCCGCCAGCGGCGCACCCTCGGCGGGAGCCGAAGGCGCCCCGGTTGCGCAAGAGAACGCCGCGGCCGCGCCTGCCGCCGCGGGCCCGCCCGACGCGCTGCGCCAGGCCCGGGGCGCCCTTGCCGGCGCCACCTCGGTCATCATCGTCCCCGGCTACGGGATGGCGCTTGCGCAGGCGCAGCACGAGGTGGCCGCGCTCGCGCGGAAGCTCTCGCAAGCGGGTAAGCTCGTTCGCTTCGCGGTGCACCCGGTGGCGGGCCGCATGCCCGGGCACATGCACGTGCTGCTGGCTGAGGCCGATGTGGACTACGACGACCTCTACGAGATGGACGCCATCAACGACGACTTCGCCACAACGGACGTGGCGATCGTGGTGGGTGCGAGCGATGTGGTGAACCCCGCGGCCATCACCGTTGCCGACACGCCCATCTCGGGCATGCCGATCCTGAGGGTGCACGAAGCCGACACGGTGATCGTCTGCAACCTCGACAGCCGTCCCGGCTACTCGGGCGTCCCCAACCCGCTCTACCAGGACCCGAAGTCTATCCTGCTCTTCGGCGATGCCAAGGAGAGCGTGGCCTCGCTCATCGGAGAACACGCCAGGTAGGTGCGGCGGGATTCCCGGCATCCATGGCGAATCCTTTCGATGGGTACGTACACGCCGGTGGCAGCAAGAAGTGCGTCTGTGCATTCCTTTCCCCGGCGGTGCAGTATGGATAGCAGCAGGCGAGGCCCACAACGCGAGGTGACGCGACCATGAAGACAGACGCCGAGCAGTACAGCATCCTGGTGATCGAGGACTCAGCCACGATCCGGCAGATGATCACGATGGCGCTCCACGAGCGCGGTTATGTCGTGAAGTCCACACCCGACGGCGTCAGCGGGCTGCACGCGCTTGCGGAGTACACTCCCGACGCCATCCTGCTCGATCTCAATCTGCCCGACATCGACGGGTTCGAGGTCTGCAAGCGCGTCAAGGCCGATCCCCACAGCCGCAACATCCCGGTGCTGGTGATGACGAGCCTGGGCGAGCCCGGGTTCGAGATCATGGCCATCGAGGCCGGCGCAGACGATTTCGTCACCAAGCCGGTCGACCCCATGGTGCTCGACGCCCGCATCCAAATGGTCATCCGCCGTATGCGCAGAGAGCGCTTCGCCAACGCGCTCACCGGTCTGCCCGCCAACGCGCTCACCGAGGAGCGCATCGCCTTCAAGCTCGTCAGGCAGCAGCCGTTCGGAATCGCCTTCATCGATATCGACGGGTTCCGCGCTTTCAACCTGCGCTATGGCTTCGCCCGGGGCGACCTGCTGCTCAGGCACGTCACCGGCCTGATCTTGGAGGCGCTGCAGTTCGAGGGATGTGAAGACCCGTTCGTGGGACACATGGGCGCCGACGACTTCGTGATCATCTGTGACAGCGAGTCGATAGAACCGGTCGCCAACGAGATCGTGAAGGCGTTCGACAGCAGCGTGATGGACTACTACGAGGACGAAGACCGTGAGCGCGGGTACTTCGTGCTGCGCGACCGCACCGGCGATCAGACGGAGCACGGACCGCTCACGATGTCGATCGCGGTGATCAAGCTGCAGGACTACTTCCCCGACTCGCCGATCGCGCTCACCGACGTGAGCCACGAGCTTCTGGCGTATGCCTGCCCGCTCCCCGGCAGCAACGTGGTCGTTGAACGCCGCCGTGAGCCCGGGATGCGCTACCGCTAGGTGACCGGGCGTCCCGGGACCTGATGGCAGTCGGGGCAGCGTGCCTCGTAGTAGTCGGCGCCACCCACGAGGATCAGCGGCGAGTCCCACGGCGCAGGAGCACCATCGATGATGCGCTGGGTGCGCGTGGCAACGCCGTGGCACTTCTGGCAGATGGCGGTGAGCAGCGACAGCTCGTCAGCGAGCGACATGAGCGTGGGCATCACGCCGAAGGGCTCTCCGCGGAAGTCCTGATTCAGCCCGGTCACGTAGACCAGACGCCCCTCGGCAAGCAGCCGTTGCACCACCGGCGCGAGTCCGTCGCCAAAGAACTGCGCCTCCTCGATGGCCACAATCCGGCATCCCTCGCCGGAGATCTGGTCCGGGCCCTCCACCACCAGGGCCTCCATCTCGGTGCCGAGGCGCGAGCGGGCCTTGCAGCCATCGCGGGAGTCCACCGAATGCTTGTAGATGACCATCGTGTCGCCGATGATCGAGTGTCGTGAAAGCAGCCTGATGAGCTCACCGGTCTTGCCGCTGCTCATGCAGCCGGCGATGACGTGCAACCGCCCTACTGTGTCTTCCACACGTGCCTCCCGGTCCGCGTCATCCCTGCGTGCAGCATACAGTCCACGCCGTGCAGCTCAAAGCGTGCCGCGGTGGCCCGCCAGGGCCTACTCCTCGTCGAATACCGCCTCACATGAGTCGCGGCCGGGCACCAGGCAGAGCGACTTCCACGCGAACGGGGCTACCGACAGCGTGAGAACACCGGCCAGCAGGCCGGGGGCCCACGGCGTGGTGTTCTCGAGCAGAAAGCCGCCGATGATCGGAGCGATCACGCGTGTCAGGCTCATGATCGACGTCTGGACGCCGAGCATCGACCCGACCTCCTCCCGGGCCACCGACTTCGACAGGATGCTCGTCATCATCGTCTGGCCCACCGCGAGACCGAACGCGAGCGGCGGGATGATCGCCAGCAGCAGCGGTACGTTGCGCACGAAGCCCCAGGCCGCGAGGCACACGCCGCTCACAAGGATCGCGGTCATCAGCAGCGCGTCATCGGAGAAGCGTTTCGTGAGGCGCCCTATCAAACCGCCCTGTATCAGCGCGCTCGACAGGCCGAGGAAGCCGAGAAACACCCCGGTCTGGCCGGGCTTGAAACCGAGAGTCGTGAGCGCCCAGAGCGAGAACATCGTCTCGAAGATCGCGAAGGAGACGCCGGTGGCGGTGCGCACCGTGAGCACCGGTCGCACACGCGGGTGGGCCAGCGCGGCACGGAACCCGGAGATGTCGAAGATCGCACGCTTCTTGTGCGCACGCTTCGCGCGGGCCTCGGCCGTAAGCGACTCCGGGAGGAAGAGCGCCACCGCGGCCATGTTGAGCAGTGCGAGCCCGGCACCGAACCACGCAGGCGTGGCGTAGCTGATCTCAGCGAGCAGGCCGCCGGTGACCGGGCCGATCACGAAGCCGAGACCGAACGCCGCGCCGATGAGGCCGAGCGCCCTCCCGCGCTCCGTGCGATCGGTAACGTCGGTGATGTACGCCTGAGCCACGTTGATGTTGCCGCCGGTGAGGCCGTCGACGATGCGTCCCAGGAACAGTACCGGGAGCGATCCGGCAAGCGCGAGGATCACGAACCCGGCCGCCGTGCCAAAGACCGATGCCATCAGTACCGGCTTACGCCCATAGTGGTCTGACAGGCGGCCGAGGAGCGGCGCCCCGAGCAGCTGCGAGAGCGGATAGGCGGCCACGAGCAGTCCGGTCTGGAACTCGGTGGCACCGGTGGAGTCGGCGAGGTACGGAAGCAGCGGGACCACGATGCCGAGCGCGAGCATGTTCACGAGCATGATCGCGAAGATGATGGCGAGCCGGTGTGTCTTCATGTGCCCATCGTAGCCGGACACGGGAGAGCCGTCTGCACGGCGCTGCGCGATCGCGGGCAGACTGACGAACGGACAGCGGCCGGTGGAGCGACACGCTGGCCGGAGACGCACGTGAGCCGCCCCGGAGGGCGGCTCACGATCGTTCGTCTGGCGGAGAGTCAGGGATTCGAACCCTGGGTACGGTTCAACACCGCACACACGATTTCCAGTCGTGCTCCTTCAACCACTCGGACAACTCTCCGGATGCTCCGGCACGCGGCCGAAGTGCATCGAGAGTATAGCCGCCGAGAACGGCGCGGGCAATTCGCCCACACCCAACGTGCCGCTAGCAGATGCCGCGCACCTGCCTCGCCGCCGCCTCGGCGATCTGGGTGCCCACGAAGGGCGACAGGTGCCTGGTGAGGTGATCGGACAGCGCGATGATGTCGCCGTAGGTGAGCGTCTCACTGTTCTTGCCGATGCGCTTCGCTTCGAGGTCGATGGCCGCACGCGCGAGGACCTGCCCCACGAGCGGGCTCAGCACGTGTTCGATCTTCTGTGCAACGTCGTTACCCATCATGCACGCCCTTCGGAGGCTTCCGGACCTCCGGCGTCCGGGTCCAGCACGGTCGCCAGGATCTCCTCCTCGCCGGCAAGCAGGCCCTGGAAGCGCATCATGGCCTGACGCACGCGGTAGAAGTACACGCCGAAGAGCACGATGGCGACGAGCGCCAGCAGGTCGGCACCGAGCCTCACGTGGTCTGCTGAGACGCCGACGGGAGCGATGCGCTCCACCCAGCCGGCGAGCACGGACGCGGCGAGGCAGATGACCGCGAGCACCGCGAAGGAGATGTTGTCGGCGATCGCCGCTCCGCTGGCCAGCCGTCGCAGCGACAGCATCACCAGCAACAACGCGGCGGCCGCAAGCAGCGCGGCGCCTCCGGCGCCGGAACTCAGCAGGACCGGCACGTCGCCGCTCGCCGCATACGCGACCGATGGCAGCATGAACACAAGCACCGGTGCGATGACGGTAGCGCGACGCAGCATGACGTCCTCCTCAATACCCCTTCGGATCGATACTTCGTACATCGGCCCAAAACACCATCTCCTCAAGACGAACGGCGCCAATCATCTGATGAACGGTATGGATGCCCACCTGTCACACTGTGCCCGATGTGCGGCACGCGCGAGGCCCGGGCGCTGTCGCCCGGGCCTCGGTAACCGTCACCGTATGTGCCGCCACCGGCCGCGCCGCTAGCCGGCGCCGCCGCCTCCGCCGCCGCCGCCTCCACCGCCGCCCCCGGAGAAGCCTCCCCCGCCGCCGGACGACGATGAACTGTGACTGGAGGCGATGCTGGCCACGCTCGACACGCCCTGAGAGAGCGAGCTCATCGGCGATATCCCGTTCGCGCCCGGGCTGGTCATCCACATCCATGTGCCCATCATCGGGTCGGTCATGACCTGCGGCACCTTCATCTGCAGGCTCTTGATCACCTGGTCCGCGATGCCGAAGACCACCGCAAGCGTCAGGAAGTGGCGCCACAGCACCACCGACTCCGGCGGCTTCTCATCCATACGGCCGAAGTCCTTGAGGTAGTTGCGCACACCCTCGTACTGCGCGGCCAACTCCGCGGCCTCGGGCGAACGTCGCTTCATCTGCGTGCCGAACCCGATGATCGCGGCGCCAACGGGCAAGGTCCACACGAGCGGCCAGATGCTGGAACCCAGCACGATGGGCAGCATCCCGAGAGCGGCGGTGGCCACGCCAAGCGCCACGAAGCCGCCTACGGCCTTCCCGCCCTTGGCCTCGAGCAGCCCGCGCTTGGCGATCTCCTCCTCGGCCTTGCTTCTGAACAGCGACACACCACTGCCCCAGATGTCGGCCTTGCCCTTCTTCTTGGCGAGCTCCTTGAGCTCCTCCATGGTCACGGTGTCCGCGGCGGCCATGTCACGGAAGATGAGTTCGATCACGCGCTTCTCGCTACCGGCGAGCCCCTTCTCGGCATCCCTGCGGCGCGTGAGCCGGTACGTCTCCACCTGCTTGCTCGAGAGGCCGAAGAGCACCTTGTCCTCGTGTGCGGTCCGCTCGATGCCCACGACGCCCCGATCGATCAGGTCCATGAGCGTGGCGGGAAACGCCGTGTCCGAGGGCGCGCCCATGTTCATGAGCGCGGAGACCTGCCCGGGAGGCATGTCCGACGGCAGGTCACGGTAGTAGTCGCCCTGGAACGTGGTCTTGTGCTCCTTGCCATGCTTGAGCCAGTACCTGACGGTGGCGATGAGCGCCACGATCGGCACTATGGCCACGAGCAGCAACGAGCCCCAGTACGCGATGCGCGACCAGAACCGTTTCTGGTTCGCCTCCCGCGCCCACGCCCCTTCCTCGTCAAGGATCGTCTGGAGCCGGTCCTGCGGCTCGACGGGCGCTGCGGCGAGCACCTCTGCGGGAAACGCCACGCGGGCCTCAACGAACGTGAGCGCTGGGAGCTTGGCGAGTATGAGGTCCACGGTGCCGTCGTCGTTCAGCACGACCTCGCCCTCGAGCGGGCCGTGCGCCCATGCTCGGACGTCGTCTCGCGTCACGCCGCCAGGCAGGGAGATGTGCACGCGGATGTCCTCGGAGGGCAGGTCCCACCGGTCGCCGATGAACTTCCAGTAGAGCTCGCCGGTGTCCTGCCAGCGCTTCGCCGCGCCCGCGACGCGGTATCGCAACGTGAGCGTGTGCTCGGTGTCCGCGGCGCGGAAGTACGCGCGCGCGTCCACCACGACCCCGTTGTCGGCGACGGTGTACGTCTGCGGGGTGCGATTGGGGTCCTCGCCGTAGATGTCCGAGAACGCGTACTCGCCCTCGGGGCCGCTGATCCCCAGTACCTCGATGTCGCTGGCGTGCCCGTAGTCGAGCTCCCAGTAGGCGAACGTGTACTCACCGGTGAAGTCGTACGTGCGCTCCTCGGTGACCGTCATCGAGCCGTCCGGAGCGACCTGCGCGTCTATCCATACGCGGGTCATCTCGTACGACTTCGCGAACGCCGATGGCACCCCGAGCGCGATCGCCGCCGCCATCGCGAGTGCCACCACGGCCCCCGCCCGCACGAGCCAGCGCCTCATCGCGTCCCCCTTATCCGTTGTCGCGCGAGACCCGCAGGCCCCGGAAGAACTCTTTCAGTAGATTCCCGCACTCGTCGGCCAGCACACCGGCAGCCACCTCATAGCGATGGTTGAGCCGGGGGTCCGCCGAGAGGTCGAACAGCGTGCCCACCGCGCCCGCCTTGGGGTCCGCGGCGCCGTACACCAGCCGGTCGATGCGCGCGTTCACCAGCGCCCCCGCGCACATCGGGCACGGCTCGAGCGTCACGTAGAGCGTGCACCCCGAGAGCCGCCACCTGCCGAGCTTCTCCGCCCCGTCGCGTATCGCGATCATCTCGGCATGCGCGGTGGGGTCGGCCGCCGACTCGCGCGCGTTGCGGCCGTGGGCCACAACGGCGCCGTCGCAGACAAGCACAGCGCCGATCGGCACCTCGCCTTCGCTCGCGGCCAGGCGGGCTTGCTCGATGGCGAGCCTCATGTAGAGAGCGTCTTCATCCATGCACCGGATGCTACACCACGCGCTGCGTGCGCGAGTGCTCGCCAGGCCGCACGGTGGCGTACCGGCACCCGGTGGCGTACCGGCACCCGGTGGCGTACCGGTCCAGGGTGGCATACCGGTCCACGATGTCGTGCCGACGCCCCGCGACACTTGAGCGAAATCGATGCTTGACTATTGTGTACTTCACACTATTCTGAGTACCAACTAGTGTGAAGCTGATACTACTGTCGGTGCGAGAGCCTGAGAAGGGGGTGTCCCGTGAGCGAGGTCGCAGACTCAGCAGTACGCAAGTTCCAAAAGGAACTGAACGCGGGGACCGTCGCGCTCGTGCTGCTGTCCGTGCTCCACCGGTCAAAGGAGCCGCTCTACGGCTACCAGATCGCGAAGCGCCTGGAGGAGACGGAAAGCAGCGGCATGGCGATCAAGCAGGGCACGCTCTATCCGGTGCTTCGCTCGCTCGAAGCCCAGGGCCTGCTCTCGAGCCGGGTCGAGCCATCGGTGAGCGGCCCTCCCCGCAAGTACTACTCGATCACCCGCGACGGAATCGAGGTCCTCGGCGCCTGGACCGAGGTGTGGCGCAAGACGCGCACGTTCGTGGAGACGACACTGGAAGGGGGTCGCTGAAGACAGCGCTTGCCGGAGCCGACCCCGCGCTCGTGCAAGACGCCCTCTACGATGCCGAACAGTACCTCCGCGCCGAGATCTCGGCGTGCACACAGCCGGGAGCGGACGATGCTGCATGCTTCGCCGAGGCGGTGGAGCGCTACGGTACCTCCGAGAAAGTCGCCGCGGCATACCTGGAGACGGAGATCACCGTCGCACGGGCGCTCGGCACCCCCGTGATCAGGCGGACCTCCGGGCCATGGGCGCGCTTCTTCGGCATCGTGGCCGACGCTCGCGGATACGGCGCGCTGTTCTACCTGATCCTGTCGCTCCTCACCGGCACGCTGTACTTCACGCTCGTCGCGGTCATGCTGCTCACGGGTATCGGACTCCTCCCGGTGGGCGCGGGTGTCATCATCCTGCTCCTGTTCTTCGCGATCATCCGGGCGCTCTCGCTCGCCGAGGGACGGATCATGGGGGTGTTGCTGGGCGTGCGCATGCCGCGCAGGCCCCGGGGAACGCTGCCCGAGGGCCACGTGTTCGACCGGGTGAAGCACTGGCTCACCGATCGGCACACCTGGACGAGCATCCTGTACATGGCGCTGCAACTGCCCCTCGGCATCGTGTACTTCACGATCGTGGTCGCCGCGCTGTCGCTGTCGGCGGCCGGTGTGGCCTACCCGATCGCGCAGTCGTTCACGAGCTACCCGCTGCTACTTCGTGGTCTTCGCCAAGATGCGGCGAGGGTCGGCGCCGCGCCCGTCGTGGGCCGGCACGCCCACAGACGCCGCTGTGGCCCAGCCCGCGTAGCGGGCGCTTCGAGCGGCAAACGATGAAGGCCCCGGTCGGGAGACCGGGGCCTTCGCGTCGCTCACGTGCGAATGCGCGCTACTTGCCGAGCCACCCGTCCACAAGGGCACGGTTCTCAGCGTCGCTCAGCCACTCCTCAACAGCCGCCTCTTCCTGACCGGTGCCGTACTCGTTGAGCACGAGGTCCTCAAGCGAGGCGAGCTGCTCGTTGTCCATCTCGAACGCGGTGAACCATTCGGCCAGCTCCGGGAAGTCATCCGAGAAGCCGGCGCGAGCAACGGCGTGGATCTCCTCGGCCTCGCCGAGCGAACCCTCGGGGTCCGCGAGGTCCTTCAGCGGGAAGGCGTTATACGCCCAGTGCGGACGCCACAGGGTGACGACGATGGACTCCTCATCTTTGATGGCTCGATCGAGCTCGGCGAGCATCGCAGGGGTCGAGCCCTCCACGAGCTCATACGCCTCAAGGCCGTAACCGGGGATGACGGCTTCGCGTGACAGCCGCGTCAGGCCCGCGCCCGGCTCGATGCCCACGACACGATTGCCGAACGCGGCCTCCCTGCCGGCGAGGTCCTCGATGCTGTCGATCTCCACATACTCCGGGACCGCCCAGGTCAGCAGCGCGTTGTCATACCAGATGCCGAGGTCTTCCAGCCGATCGCTGTACTCGGCCCAGTAGTCCTCATGCGTGACAGGGAGCCACGCGTCGAGGAACAGGTCGAGGTCACCGGACGCCACACCGTCGAAGACCGGCGCCGCATCAAGCTGGGTGAGCTCGACTTCGTAACCCTCGTCCTCGAGGATGCGCTGCCACAGGTACGTGACGGCGACGTCCTCGTCCCACGGGATCCAGCCGATCCTGATGGTGCCACCGCTGGCGTCGCCGGTGCCGGTGGTTCCCCTGGTTGCGGGCTCGCTCGAGCAGCCGCCGGCGAACACGCCGGTCAGCGCAAGCATCAGGGCGAGCACGAGCGCGGTCACGAATCGCCCACGCTTCTTCATCGTTCCGATCATTCGAACACTCCTTCCTGGTTGCTGACAGTCCTGCGTCCGGCGCTAATGCGACACGCGCTTGTTGGCACGATCGCCGAACGCCGCCGTGATCCGGTCCAGGAAGACCGCCATGATCACGACGCCGAGGCCTCCTTCGAAGCCCAGCCCCACATCGAGGCGGGTCACGCCGCGGAAGATCACGGCGCCCAGCCCGCCTGCGCCCACCATGCCCGCGATGACCACCATCGAGAGCGCGAGCATGATGACCTGGTTGACGCCCGCCATGATCGTCGGCAGGGCGAGAGGGACCTGTACACGGGTGAGGATCTTCATCGGCGTTGCGCCGAACGCCTCACCGGCCTCCACCACCTCGGGGTCGACCTGACGCAAGCCGAGCTCGGTCAGGCGCGCCGCCGGCGGCAGGGCGAACACCACGGTGGCAACCACTCCCGGCACCTTGCCGATGCCGAAGAACACGATCGCCGGGATGAGGTACACAAGCGATGGCATGGTCTGCATGAGGTCGAGCACCGGCCGTAGCATCGAGCTGAACCGGTCGCTCCGCGCTGCGATGATGCCGAGCGGGATTCCAACGAGGAGTGCCACGGAGCTCGCCACAAGGACGAGCGAGAGCGTGGACATCGCCTCGTCCCACAGTCCCATCATCGCGATGACCGCGAACGACGCCGCGGTGAGGAGCGAGAATCGCCAGCCCTTTGCGATGTACGCAAGCACCGCCACGATCGCGACCACGACAAGTGCCGAGGGCCAGAGCAGCCCCGACTCGAGACCGTCGATGAGCGCCTTCAGGAACGCCGAGACGGCATCGAAGAGCCATTCAAGGTTGTCGGTCATCCAGTCCACGGCACTGTCGACCCACGTCCCAACAGGCAAGCGATAGGCATTGAGAACCATCACGACACCGCCTCTCCGTCAGTGGCGGCCGTGGTGACGGCGGCACCGCCCTCGGCGGAGGTCTCATCAGGCGAGCATTCGGCACCGTTGGTGTCGTTGCCGCCAAGCACGTTCAGAAGCGTCACGCGCGGGATCACACCAAGCAGCGTCCGGTCGTCATCGACCACCGCAAGCGGCAGCCTGCTCTCCGCCGAAGGGATGAGGCAGTCCACCAACGGGGTGTCGGGGCCCACCTGGGCGACCTCGTCGGCGGTCATCAGATGCTCGAGCTTGTCCGCGCCCGAGCGGATCATCCGCACCACGTCGTCGTCGGTGGCGGCGCCCACGAGCCGCTTGCGCTCGTCCACGACCATGAGACCGCTCGTCTGGCGCAGCCGCATCTCGCGAAGCGCGGCGGACGGGCCTTCGCGGCGTAGGATCATGGCGACCGGCTCCTCCATGACCGCTGAGGCCGTGAGGACGCGTGAGCGGTCCACGTCCTGCACGAACGCGCGTACGTAGTCGTCGGCGGGCGCGCGGAGGATCTCCTCTGTGGTGCCCAGCTGCACGATCCGGCCGGCTTTCATGATGGCGATGCGGTCGCCGAGAAACATCGCCTCGTTGAGATCGTGCGTGATGAAGACGATGGTCTTCTCCAGGTCCTGCTGCAGGCTGACCAACTGCTCCTGCATCTCGCTGCGGATCAGCGGATCGAGTGCCGAGAAGGCCTCGTCCATGAGGAGCACATCGGCGTCAGTGGCGAGCGCACGGGCAAGACCGACGCGCTGCTGCATGCCGCCCGAGAGCTCTCCGGGGTACGAGTCCGCCCAGCCGGCGAGGCCGACCAGGCCGAGCGCCTCGGCGGCGCGCTCGCGGCGCTCCGCCTCGGGCACCTTGCGTACCTCGAGGCCCCATGCGGCGTTTTCGAGCACTGTGCGGTGCGGGAACAGACCGAAATGCTGGAAGACCATGCTGATCTTCTCGGAGCGCACCTCGCGGAGCTCGGCAGGGGTCAGCGACATCAGATCCTGACCGTCGATGAGCACCGAGCCGCTCGTGGGCGGGTGCATGAGATTCAAACAGCGAACGAGCGTCGACTTGCCAGAGCCCGAGAGCCCCATGACGACGAAGATCTCGCCGCGTTCGATCGTGAAGGATGCGTCGATGACAGCAGGCACCGTGTTGGTGGCCTCGGCCACCTCCTCACGGGTCTTGCCCGCCTTCAGCATCTCTACCGCGGCGTCGGCCTTGGCGCCGAACACCTTGTATACATCGCGTACTTCTACCGCACTCAACCAAGCACCTCCTGTGTGCCACAGGCGGCGGGACGTGAGTCGGCGCTCATCGGTATGCGTGATGAAAAGCACTGCTCGCGTGCCTGCTGCCAGGTCGCGTGGCGTTCGTATCCGGTTGTCGTTCTCTGTCTAAGGGCGCCGGCCCGCAGCTTCCGCGCGAGCGGCAAAGGTCTGGCGCGAGGCGGTCCGTGCCCGGACGGCGACGGTCCTCGCTGGGGTACCACTCCGGGGAACGAACGAGAGCCGACCGCTCTACCCGGGTAGCGCCGCTGCCTGTTGGCAGTCGTTGTAGTTTACCAGATGGTAACGGATGGCTCAAACCGGAGGATCCTGCAGCCCCTCCACCGTGTGCGGTACCCTTGGAGACACGCCCAGCCAACCACCGGAGTCCCCGATGCAGGAAACGGTCTGGCTCGACCTCGTCATCGTCGGCTCACTGATCGCGCTCGGCTATCTCGGCGCGCGGATCACGACCCGGCTGCATCTGCCATCGGTCACCGGCTTCCTGCTGGTAGGCATCGCCGCGGGTCCGCACGGGTTCGGTCTGCTCACCGCCGAGCTCATGCATACCATCGCGTTCGCGGAGCCCCTGGCTCTCGGGGTCATCGTGTTCCTCATCGGCGAGCAGCTCACACAGAAGATGCTGCGGCGGCATGACGGCTCGTTCTGGCTGGCGTCGGTCCTCAACATCGTGCTGCCCGGCGTGCTCGTAGCGCTCGTGCTGTGGTGGCTCGTGCCCGACCAGCCCGCGGTGGTGTGGCTGCTCGCCATCATCGCCGTTTCCGGCGCGCCGGCCACCATCATGGCGATCATCTCCGAGCTTGGGGCAAAGAGCCGGGCCTGCAACCTGATGCTCGGGGCCTCAGCGCTCGACACGGTCTTCACGGTCGTGGCGTACTCGGTGGTGGCGCCCTTCCTCATGCTCTCGCTCAACATCCACGCCACCGTTGGCGATGCCCTGCTCGACACGGCAGCCCAGGTGGGCGGCGGACTCGTGGTGGGGGTCCTGGGCGGGCTAGCGCTGGCACGGCTGCTCAAGCGCGTCTTCAAAGACGGCGAGTTGCTCGCGCTCGGCCTCGTCACCGTGCTGCTGGTGGTGGCTTCGGCCGAGGCGCTCGGCTTCTCCAGTCTGCTCGCGGCGCTCACGGCCGGTATGGTTGTGGCCACGATCGAGGAGCGCCGGGGCGACCGCGAGCGGGTGTTCCGCTCGCTGCGGACGGTCGAGTATCCCGTGTACATCATCTTCTTCACGCTGGCGGGTGCGCATCTCGAGCTCGCGGCGGTGCTGGCCGCGGGCGGCCTCGCGATCGCGTACATCGCCGCCCGCAGCCTGGGCAAGTTCATGGCCGGCTTCGCCGGTGGCCTCGCTTCTCGCTACGCCGCTCGGCAGTCGGCCTGGATCGGCCTCGGCATGCTGCCGCAGGCCGGCGTGGCCGTGGGTCTCGGGCTTGCCGCCGCGCAGACCTTCCCCGAGGCGGGCGCCACCGTGAACGCGGTGGTCCTGGCCGCGATCGTGTTCTTCGAGGTCGTGGGGCCGGTGCTCACCAAGCGCGCGATCGCCTGCACGCTTGAACCCGAGCCTGCCGAGGCCCGAGAGACCGACGCTGCGTGCGCATCGCGCACGATCCTCATGCCCGCGAGCGCCGCGCTGCCTCCCGAGCGCCTTCTCAACACCATCGAAGCGGCAGGGTGCGACGCCGGGTGCCGGCCCACGATCGTGCTCGCCCATATCATGCCGCTCGACCGCGGTGTCGCCACGCTCGCTGCCGAGTACGACGCCGACCTTGTGGCGATGGGGGCGCCGCTGCGAGGGCCGCGCACGGGTCCCGGACTCTCTCCGCTGCGCAGCACGCAGCACCGTGTGCTGGACGCGCTCGATATCCCTGTGCTCATCGTGCCGATGCCCGGGGCACACGAGGGAGACGCGCAGTAGATGAGCAGACCTGCATTCCGCGGCGAAGACATCATGAAGAGCACGCTCGAGGCGCTCAAGGCCCGCGCCTACCAGCTCCGCAGCTGGCGCCACCTCTACAAGTGGTCGGTCCTGGGCGGGCTCACCGGTGTGCTGGGAGGACTCGCGGCGGTGGCGTTCGTCTGGATGCTCGAAGCGATAAAGAGCGGTGTGGCGGCGGCTTCAGCGACCCTCCCCACGCCATGGCTGCTGCCGGTAGTGCCCGCACTCGGCGGCCTCGTGGTGGGGCTGTTGCGCGCGCGCTTCACCCCGGAGGCGTTCGAGAGCCCGGGCTCCACAGACCGGGCGATCGACGCGATCCACGACAGCGGCGGCCGCCTCCCGAAGCGTACCGCGCTCATGACCGCGATCACCTCGGCCATCACGCTCGGCACCGGCGGCAGCGCCGGACGCGAGGGGCCCACGGTGCTGATCGGTGCCGGGATCGGCTCGCTCACCGCGCGTGTCGTGGCGCGGCTGGCCCTGCCGAGGCGGCTGCGGTTCACCTTCACCGAGGAAGACGTGCGCATACTCGCCATCTGCGGCATCGCCGCGGGCCTTGGCGCCGTGTTCCGGGCACCCATCGGGGCGGCGTTGTTCGCCGTTGGCGTGCTGTACATCTACGGGATGGAGTCCGACTTCCTCGCGCCCGCGCTCGTCAGCTCGCTCACCTCGTTCGTGGTGTTCTCCCTGTTCCACGGCTTCGAGCCGATGTTCCGCGCGCCGTTCGTGTGGAACCTCGACTTGTTCGACATCGCGGTGGTGCTCGTGGTCGGCGTGCTGGCGAGCGTGGTAGGCATCGCGTACATCCGCGCCTTCTACACGCTGTTCGAACGCTTCCGTGCGTGGAGCACGCCCGTCTGGCTGAAGCCCGCTATCGGCGGGCTGGCCGTGGGTGTCATCGGGCTCGCGCTTCCGCAGGTCCTTGGCATGGGCCACGGCACGATCCAGGACATCATCGACTACCGTCTCGGCGCGGGCGTGCTCGCACTGCTCGTGCTCGCGAAGATCGTCGCGACATCGCTCACGATCGGTTCGGGCGGCGCCGGTGGTGACATGGCTCCCGCGCTCGTCATCGGCGCGGCCCTTGGCGGTCTCGTTGGCGCGGCCGTCGAGGCGCTCTTCCCGGGCAGCGCCTCCAACCCCGCGCTCTACGTGATCGCTGGCATGGGCGCCGTCTACACGTCGGTGGCCAAGGTCCCGCTCGCTACGGCGATCCTGCTCTGCGAGAGCACCCGCAACTACACGCTCATCGTGCCGCTCGTGATCGCCAACACCGCGGCCTCCCTTGCCTCCGGCAACCACACCATCTACAAGAGCCAGCATGCGAGCGCCACACGCGAACAGCAGGACGTGCTGCGCAAGGTCCCGGTGAGCCGGATCTGCACGGTGGACCCGGTCACGATCGCGGCCACGACCCCGGTGATCGAGCTGCTGCGCCTTGTGGGGGCCACGCGGCACCATGGCTTCCCGGTGCTCGGAGAAGACGGAGCTCTCGTGGGCGTGGCCAGCTGGAAGGACGCCCAGAAGGTGCCCCACGCCGAGCGCGAGACCACCACCGTGGCAGCGGTGATGAGCGCGCCCGCGATCACGGTCACGCCGATCGACCCTGCCCGACGGGCGCTCGACCTGATCGAGCAGCACCGGATCGGACGAGTGGTCGTGGTCGCGACAAACGACCCGCTCCATGTTCTCGGCGTGGTCACCAAAGAGGACCTCATCAAGGCGTATGCCGGGATCGCGCCCTCGGACTGACGCCTCGTGTGACCGGCGGCGGCAAACGCCGCCGCACCGTGCACGCGACATCATCGCGCACGCGCCAGCGCGTCCCGCTATAATCCTCGTGCGCGGAGGGGTGGCAGAGTGGTTGAATGCGACGGTCTTGAAAACCGTTGACCCGCAAGGGTTCGTGGGTTCGAATCCCACCCCCTCCGCCAGAATCGCCACCCGGACACCGAAGCGTCCCGCACGCGGCCGCACACGCCGCACGCGGATGGCCCACGATGGCGGTGACGCACCCGCTTCGCCCTGCTACAATGGGCGGCGCTTCTCTCAAGCGGAGAGTTGGCCGAGTCGGCTGAAGGCGCTCGCCTGCTAAGCGAGTAAGGGGCTAATAGCCCCTTCGAGGGTTCGAATCCCTCACTCTCCGCCATTTGACATCTTCAGCGTGAGCATGCAGGATACTGAGGCTCACGCACACGCGCCCTTAGCTCAGCCGGATAGAGCGTCTGACTACGAATCAGAAGGTCGCAGGTTCGAATCCTGCAGGGCGCGCCACAGATTCCTCGAAGACCTCGCACATCGTGCGGGGTCTTCTGCTGTTCAGGTCCACCGCGAATCCGGACGAACCGCACCCTCCCCCAGCGCGTCTTACGGGCAGTGTCACAGGTGCGGGCTCGCCCGCTTGAGGAGGAACCATGAACCCGAAGACAGTGCTCGCGTTCGCCCTTGCCCTCGGCGTGCTCGCGCTCAGCGGCTGCACGACAAAGGTCGTGTCGGCCGACAGCACCGCATTGCCCACCGTCACGGCAAGCGGCCTGGGCAAGACGACCGCCTCCCCCGACACGGCGGAGATGACCTTTGGCGCCACTGCCTATTCGGATGACTCCCGAAAGGCCCTGGAACAAGCCTCAAAGCTGAGCGCCGCCATCAACGCCGCAGTGAAGGACGCTGGCGTGGCCGAGGAAGACATCCAGACCGCCAACGTGAGCGTGTATCCCGAGTACTCATACGAGGGAGACAAGCCGAGGGTGACCGGCTACCGAGCCACCGTCTCCGTGCGCGCGAAGATCCGCGACATGGCGAGCATCGGCGATGTGATCGGCGCGGCAAGCGCGGCCGGCGCCAACGAGATCAACGGCCCCGCGTTCACGCTCACCGACGATGAGGAGAAGCGCGGGGAAGCCATCGAGCTGGCGGTCGCCGACGCGCGTGTCCGCGCTGAGTCGATGGCCAAGGCGGCGGGCAAGAAGGTCGGCGACGTGCTCAGCATCAGCGAGGCCGGTGTGAACGTGCCCGTGCTGTACGACAGCGCACGGAAGTTCGCCGCGGGAGAGGCACTCACCGTGCCGATCGAGACCGGCGAGCTGGAAGTCACCGCCAACGTCACCGTGGTGTTCGAACTCGAGTAAGATGCACGTGGGAGCACGCCCATAGCATCACACATCACACCAGCGCCACATGGGCGGCCCCACGGGGTCGCCCTTTTGTCGTGCACGGCGACGTGCGATGGAGAGTGACGATGGATCAGTACGAGAGCCGGCGGAGAGGCTCTAAGAAGACCTTCCATGGCAAGTACCGCACCATCGAACCGGCGCGCTCCGTGGCGAACCGGGGCGCCCGCGGCGTCGCTCGACCAAGGCGAGGCCGCGAGCAGTACGTATCACGCCGCCTCCATGCGCTACGCGGCGGCCGCGGCAGGCGACGCCCACCCTCGGCGGACCGCAAACGCGTCATCGCGATCCTCGTGCTGGCGGTGGTCGCCGCAATCGCGCTGGGCGCCTTCATCCTTACCCGCCCCGCGCGTCTCGAGGTGACCGCAACCCCGCCTGACGCGATGATCCTCTTCAACGGCTCGGTGGCCGCCACCGGAACGCTCGAGATCGAAGACCTGGAACCGGGCTCGTTTCCAATCGTGATCGAGCGTCAGGGCTACGAGTCTGTGACGGCCGATGTGGAGCTCAAGCGCGGTCGGCGCACCCGGCTCGACTATGCCCTCAAGGCGCTGCCCCAGGACATCTCGATCATCACGCACCCCGCAGGCGCGGCGATACGCCTCACAAGCGGTGACGAAGTCGGGTACGACGGTCCCTCCCCCGCGATGACGCAGGTGCCGAGCGGGCAGTACACGCTCACGATCGAGATGGACGGCTACAACACCTTCACCGCCGAGCTCAGCATCGATTCGTCGGCGACCCTCGAGTACTACCTGGATCCCGAGGGTCAGGTGCTCCACGGGCTCGGCCTGATCACCACGCTCGGCGCACCCAAGGGCGTCTCTGTCACACACGACGGTGGAGAGGCGTGGACCAGCATCCTGAACGGACCGCCGTCCATCCAGATCTTCGACCCTCGCACGGGCAAGCTCCTGGGCGGCGTGGACATCGGCGAGCACGGCGCGGTCGAGGTGATCTTCAACAAGGCCGGAACACTGGCGTATACCTCGCAGATGGAGACGGCCAAGTGCTTTGAGATCGACGTGAAGACGCGGCAGGTGCTCCGGGAGTTCGATACCGGCAGCGCGTGGACGAAGTGGGTGGAGCTCTCGCCCGACGAGAAGACCCTCTACGCGTCGAACTGGTCGGGAGACGACGTCTCGATCATCGACCTCGCCACCGGCGACCTGGTGAAGCGCATCGGCGTGTCCAACACGCCTCGAGGCATGTACGCCACAGACGACGGCAGCTCGCTGTACGTGGGCGGATTCGATTCGGGCGACCTCGAACGCATCGATCTGGCCACTGGAGAAGTCACCACGCTCTTCAGGGACGGCGGAGCGCTTCGACACATCGTTGCCGATGAGCGCACGGGACGGCTGTTCATCTCCGACATGGCGAAAGACCTCGTGTGGGTGCACGACATGAAGACCGGCACCACGAGCAAGTTCGTGGATGTGGACGCCAAACCCAACACGATCGACCTCACACCCGACGGGCGGATGCTGTTCGTGAGCTGCCGGGGCGAGAACAACGCGAAGAGCTACTATCTTCCCGGCCCCGAGTGGGGGTCGATCCTCGTGTTCGACACCGCCACCGGCGAACCGCTCGACGCGCTGATCGCCGGGAACCAGCCCACAGCACTCGACGTGAGTGACGACGGCAGACTGCTCATCTTCAGCGACTTCCTCGACAACCGGCTGCGCGTGTATGAGATACCGCCCTACGAGACGTTCGCCCGGGCCGGTGGCGGCAGATACGACGCCCACTTCGCCGAGATCGACAAGTAACCGAGGCGCGTTGTGACATGTGACGCCGCTCACACTTCGCATCGCACCGCTCGGCTCAAAGGTTCAGTTCGTTAGCAGGTAACGGTATTCCGCGCACGAACCTACTGGTATCATTCACCGATGATTCCGGCGCGGGGGGACGCGCCGGGCCGGAAACCACGGGGGAATCGATGTCCATCACACGCCGGACAGACTACGCCGTCCGCATCATGTATGAACTCGCACAACTCCCGCACGGGGCTTCACTGTCGCTTCGGGACGTCTGCTCTCTCGCCGACATACCCGAGAGCTTCGGGGCGACGATCGCCACATTCCTGGCCGAGGCGGCCCTGGTCAGTGCGAGCGGATACAACAACAAGCTGCTGTCGCTCGCGCGGCCTGCCGAGCAGATCAACATGGCTGAGATCATCTACGCCTGCGAGCCGGAGTTCTCGCTCTCGGAGTGCGCACGGAACCCCGATGTCTGTGACCGATCGATACGATGCGGCGTCCAGACGATGTGGGAGGAGCTGGACGCCATCGTGGTCGACCACTTGACGTCGGTCACGCTCGCCAGAGTGGCGCGAGGAACGCGATCGAACGGCTTGACGATGCCGTACCGCGAGCAGGGTCCCGCCTCAGATCGCCGTCCCGTGGACCGACGAGAAGGTCAGGCGCTGACCGACAGGATCGTGCTGCCGTCTGCGGCAACCTCCACCAGCACCGGATCGAGCCCGTCGGCGATGAACGCGAAGCGGTAGCCGCCTGCGCCGAGCGTGAAGCCTCCGTCAGGGAACGCGTCCCGCATCATCTCGTCAACAGCGGCGACCGCGCTGACCTCGCCCTCGCTGCGCGGCTCGACACGCTCGCCCTCCATATCATCCACGGGCTGCCAGATGATCGACCCGCTGTCGAACGCCCGGCCGTAGCCGTAGATGTTGTGAGCGATGCCATCGGCCCGCACTTCGAACAGCGCGCCCTGCCCGTCGAGCTCCACACGCACGAGGTATGCGATGAGACGTCGATCCGCCTTGAGCGCCTCGCGGTCCTCGGCGGTGAACTTCGCGGCAGGCAAGGCGTCTATCGCTGCGATGGCGGCCTCTGCTGCGGCGCGCTCACCAGCACCGTCCTCCGGCATGGCGTCGAAACCCTCGAGCGACACCGGGGTCGCAGGGGCAGCGACAGGTGTCTCATCAGGCAGTGGTTCGGCTTCGGATCCGCACCCGGTCGGCAGCGCAAGGAGGAAGGCGATGACCGCAACCGCCGCTACGATGCGCTTCATCGGACGTCCTTCCGGATGATCTCCTGGCCACCCATGTACGGCCGGAGCACCTCCGGGACCACCACGGAACCGTCCGCCTGCTGGTAGTTCTCCAGCACGGCAACGAGCGTGCGGCCCACGGCGAGTCCGCTGCCGTTCAGGGTGTGCACAAACCGCGAGCCCTTGAACTCGCCGGGGGAGCGATACTTGATGCTCGCCCGGCGCGCCTGGAAGTCCCAGCAGTTCGAACAGCTCGAGATCTCCTTGTAGCCATCGTACGACGGCAGCCATACCTCGATGTCGTAGGTCTTGGCCGCGCCGAAGCCCATGTCGCCGGTGCAGAGCACGATCGTGCGATAGGCAAGGCCCAGTCGCTGCAGGATGTGCTCGGCGTCGGCCACCATGCCCTCGAGCGCGTCCATGCTCTCCTCGGGCCGGGCGAACTTCACGAGCTCGACCTTGTCGAACTGGTGGACCCTGATCATCCCGCGCGTGTCGCGGCCGGCGGCGCCGGCCTCCTCGCGGAAGCACGGGGTGTACGCAACGTACCGGAGCGGCAGGTCGTCCGCCTCAAGAACCTCGTCACGATGCAGGTTCGTGAGCTGCACCTCGGCGGTGGGGATCAGGTAGAGGCCCTCATCGGTGTGGAACAGATCGTCGGCGAACTTGGGCAGCTGCCCTGTGCCGAGCAGTGTCTCGCTGTTTGCCATGGCGGGCACCGACCACTCGCGGTAGCCGCGGGCTCCATGGGTGTCGAGCATGAAGTTGATGAGCGCCCGGTTCAGGCGGGCCCCGTCGCGGCCGAGCACCACGAAGCGGCTCTTGGCGAGCTTCACGCCACGCTCGAAATCGATCACGCCAAGCTCCGGACCCAGGTCCCAGTGCGCTACCGGTTCGAACCCGAACGCCGGCGGCATGCCCCAGCGGCGCACCTCGACGTTGTCGTTCTCGTCGGCTCCCGCGGGTACGCTCTCGTGAGGGATGTTGGGGATCGTCAACAGCATCTCACGGACCTCGGCGTCCACCGCGGTGCGCCGCTCATCGAGCGCGGCTATCTCGTCGTTGATGACGCGGACCTGCTCCTTGGCAGCCTCGGCTTCGTCGCGCTGACCCGCCTTCATGAGCTCCCCGATGCGCTTGGAGGCCTCGTTGCGCCGCGCCTGCCGGCTCTCTACCTCGCCGATAAGGCGCCGACGCTCGTCATCCAGCGCCACGAAGCGGTCGAAGTCCCAGCCGGCAGCGCGGGCGCCCATGGCTGCACGGATTGTGTCCAGGTTGTCGCGAAGATAGCGGCCGTCGAGCATCGGAACCTCCGGTTGTTGAGGGCGCGTCACCCCGGCTGATGAACCACGCGTCGTACGGCGGTCTCGGTATGAGCACCAGCTACAAGTATAGCCGAGCGGACACAGGACCCGATGCCGCTCCGTGGCCTCGCCATGGCGCCGGGGTGCCGCGGCCGCGGATCACCTGGTGCGGTCTGCCTCCCAGCAGTCGCGGGTCCGAACGACCGTGAAGCCCATCTTGAGGTAGATATCGAGCAGCGGCTCATCGACCGGCAGCGTGGCAAGCCGCACGGCCCGTGCGCCCGAGTAGGCGGCCGCGCGCAGCGCGGACCCCAAGAGCATCCGCCCGAGCCCGTGCCCCTGCTCGGCGGGCACGACACCAAGCGTCTCGATCTCGGCCACGTCGCTCTTGCCCGGACCTGACACCGTGAGGACAACACCCGCTGGCACACCGGTACGGCGCGCGATAAGGGTCCCCGCTTCGATCACATTGGGACGCGGCAGCGTCACCCGCGCCTGCTCCAGGCTCATGTAGTGGCGGCACGGAAAATCCATGAACGCCGAGTTCACCACCTCAGCCCACATCCCCGCCATGAGCGGTGTGGCCGGGCTGACCGAGATCCCCGCGGGCGGATCGATGATGTCCACGGTGCCCGGGTGATCATGCTCGAGCACGTGTGAGCGACGGGTCGTCGTGAAGCCCGCGGTCAGGGCCGCCTGCACCACATGACCATCGGTAGCGGGCAGGAAGACGAACACCCGCTTGGTGGCACCGGACAGCTGCGAGAGCACCCGCTCGATCAGCAGCGGGTATGCCACGTAGTCGGTAGCGTACAGGATGCGGAACCGGGCGCTCGACTTCTCTACGTAGCCCTCCCACATGATGGAGGCGGCGCCAACGATCCGCCCGGCGGTGTCGTAGGCCAGCGCTGCCGGCTCATGGCGCGGATCGAAGGTGAGCAGATCATCTATGCGAGTGAATGACTCGTCGTGCTCGGGCCCATGCTCGGCCGCGTACCGCACAAAGGCATCCCGCGTCTCAGGTGTCACGTCAGTGATCGTCACCCGCATGCTCAGTCGTCGACCTCCATCCGGGCTCCCGGAGCGAACAGACGCCCGAGCGCGAGCGCCAGGAGAACCACCTCGGCGACCAGCGTCACCGCCAGCAGCCCGGTATCGAGCTCCCATCCGTACGCGCGCTCGCCCGGCAACAGACCGGGCAGCGCGGCGCTCATCTCGCGGACCGTGAAGTACATCACCGCCAGCATCGGCACAAGCGAGAATCCTGCCAGAACGCGGCTCAGGCCGCCCGCTGGTAGAAGCCACGCGCCGATGAGCAGCACCGGTACGAACACCAGCACCCGCATCCCATCCTCGTACTGCAGCCAGGGCCATGCGGTCACCAGCACCGCTGCGACCACCGGCACGAGCACGGCCCGCAGGTATTCGCGAAGCGGGCGTCGCGAGGGAGGAGCGACCGAGGCCCCCTCTGCACGTGCCGCCGCACCGCGCTCGAGGCCCGTCGCAACGATCGCCCTGACGCGTTCGTACTCAGCGGCGGTGCAGTGCAGCCGAAGGACGGTCCGCCAGGTGTTCCTGAGCGAGATCACACGCTGCCCGGGGAAGTAGCGGGCCGCGTGTATCTCGGCCCAGCCCCACCCACCCTGCTCGCGTGACGCCGAGAGCAGTCCCGCCCCGGCCGTGGATGCGCTCCCGGCCAACACGCCGAGGACGACCGCGGCCCGGTTCCACTTCCGCTCGCGCGAGCCAGAGGCGTACGTCACGCCTTCCGGACCCACGGCGAACGTCATGGTGACGTGATTGCCGAGCAGCAGGGCGGCGATCGCGAGCAGCATGAACATGACGCCACCCACGATCACGAACACCTGCGGCGGCAGGAGCACCAGCTCGCCCTCGGCAAGCCACCCCACGAACGCCACCGCCACGTACATCAGCAGTGCCGAAAGCACGATCACGCGGGCGAAGTCCCACAGCATGAACCTGCTGGTAAGCAGCGGGACGCGGTACGTCCACTCGATGACTCCGGCGTCGGGTGCTACCGGTTCCGTCGCACGCAGATCCTCACCCACTGTGTTCCTCCTCGCCCTGGTTGTCCGTCGCAAAGCATATCGCGACACGGCGATGCCCGTGCTAGCGATGCTCGCCCAGATGCGCGCGCTTCCCGGCATACCCGGCTAGGCGAGCCTCCGCTCCCAGCACACGCGGATGTCCTCTGCCTGGAACCCGGTGTCGAGGTACAGGGCCACCGCCCGCCGGTTGAATGTGCTGACCGAGATCGTCACCCAGCGACACCCCTCGCGTCCGGTCGCGGCCACCGCTTCGTGCAGCAGGCAGCGGCCGATGCCCATGCCTTGTTGCGTGGGCGTCACGGCCAGCGTCTCGATCTCAGCCGCGCACGGGTCGACCGCGTCGATGGTGGTGAGCACCACTCCGGCCGGGACTCCGCCCCGGTAGGCGATGAGCGTTGCCCCCCTCAGGACGCGCGGTGACGACAGGAGCTCGCCGGCGCGCTCATACGTGAGATCGTAGCGTCCCGGCTCGCCGTGGAACGCCGCGTTCACCACGTGCAACCAGTCGCTGGCGTTCGCGGCGGTGGCGAGCTGTATATGGGTCTCCGAGGGATACTCGAGGCGCGGCACCCCCCTTGGGTCGGTGTGTCGCAGCACGTACGCCCGCCGGGATATGCCAAAGCCGATGGCCCCAAGCGCATCCTCAACGTCACCCGCACGCTCGGGCAGGAAGAGGAAGACGCGTGAGACGGCGTCGGGCAGCCGGGCGAGCACGCGGTCGATGAGCGCGTGGTAGTACTCCGGATACAGCGAGTGAGTGATGCGGAACCGCGCGCTCCCTTCGCGAGCGTACCCGTCCAGCATCAGCGATGCGGCACCCACTACGGCATTCTCCGCATCGACCGCGATCGCAGCGGGCTCAAGCTCCGGATCGAAGCGGGCGAGCTCTTCGGGCGTTATGTACGAGTCATCGTGCACGCCGCCGTATGCGGCGGCATACGACACGAACACCTCGCTGAGCGACTCGTCCACATCGAGAATACGGATGTCGGACATGATGACCCTCCCCGCCATCGCCGGAGCATCCCCACAGAGCGCCGCTCCCAGCGTACCGAGCCTCGGCAACAGCGTACCTGAACGGTGTGCATCCATGCCAACGAGCGCGTTCACCCGTTTACATAGTACATGCCACGGATTGCGGGGGCTTGTTCTCGCGCACGCTCCTGTACACTCCTCCCAGGAGGTGTTGCCATGCGTACGTCCGCACTCGCTCGGATCGTCATCGTCGCCCTCACGCTCGCCCTCGGCCTCCTGGGTTGCGGCCAGAAGGACGGGCAGGACGTTCGGGCAACCTCGCCATCTCCTGCCGAGGACCCGTCCTCCCAGCCTCCCACCATGCCGCTCGCACCGCCGGCGCACTCGGGAAGCTTGTCGTACCTCGATGGCGTCTGGGCGGTCACCGCGAACCTCACGGAGGCCGATGAGCCCGCTCTTGCCGACGCGGTCATTCCGGCCTCAGGCGAGTGGGAGCTCGTGGTGATGGGAGACAGCATGACCGTACATCTTGGCGACCTGCGCTACGAGGGACTCCTCACGCCCGAAGGCGAAGGATGGAGCTACTTCGGATTCGTGACCGGGAGCAGCGAGACCGGCGAGATGCCGACGGGCACCTTGAAGTTCCGCGGCACGCTGACGGGTGACGACGCGTTCAGCGGCAGCGCGGTCCAGTCGGTCGACGCCGCCGCTGACAGGCCCGCCTACACCGCCCACTGGGAGCTTACGGGGGTGCGCAAGCCGTAAGCCGTGGCGTGTCCGGCACGTCGCGGTACGCCTGTGACCCCCTTCTGTCACGCCGCTCGGGTACAATCCGTGTATGGGACATCATCGCGCAATCGTCGAGGTCGCAGGCCGGGACAGCGTTGCCGCCGCGGTAGCCGCTGTGAACGAGCATGGCTTCAGGGAGCTGGTCCCCACCGTGGCCTTCACCGGCACGGAGATCGGCGATCGCGAAGCCCCTATGCGGGCCGTCGCCACGCTCCGCACACTGATCGGCGATCGGACGGTCATCCATGACCCCATCGCTCTCTCAGACCCCGCTCTGTGGTCGGCGATGAACGCACGCTGCGGTGCCGAGGTGCAGCGCCGGTTCGGGCTCTGCTCTCCCTGCCTCGCCTGTCATCTCTACCTGCATCTTCTGCGCGTACCGCTCGCCTGGTCCAACGACAACGCTCCGGTGATCGCAGGCGAGCGCAACACGCACGATGGGCGGATCAAGCTCTCGCAGATGCCTGAGGGCATCGATGCGGCGATCCGCGTGCTCGAATACGGCGGGGTCGAGCTGCTCCAGCCGATCCGCCACCTGAGCGGCGAGAGGGTCTCGGAGCTCGTCGGTGGCGGCTGGGACCAGGGGGCAGGGCAGCTGGGCTGCCAGCTGTCCGGCAACTACGTCAACTTCGACGGCACTGTCACGTACGACGAAGAGGGCTACCGCCGCTACGTGGCAGAGTACTTCGAGCCGGTCGGACGCGCGGTGATCGATGCGTGGCGCGCCGAGCGCGAAGGCGCACCGGCCGCCGATTTCGACGCTGTCGTGCGCAGCGTGCTGGAGGGCTGAGCCCCTCGGTCGCCATCACACGAAGCGGCCCGAGCATCGATGCCCGGACCGCTCGTGATTCGACGCCGATACGGACGCTCAGATCTCACTCGTGCACGCGGGGCACCTCGTCGCCTCAAGCGCGATTTCGCTCTTGCAGAACGGGCACTCCTTGGTAGTGACGGCCTCTTCCTCCTGCTTGCGCAGCCGGTTCATCGCCTTCACGACCATGAAGATCGCAAGCGCCACGATGAGGAAGTTGACGACCGTGTTGATGAACGCGCCGTACGCCATCACGGTCGCTCCGGCCTCGGCCGCCGCCGCCGGCGTCGCATAGGGCGCGCCGGCCGAACCCTCCTTGATGACCCACATGAGGTTTGAGAAGTCGACACCGCCGAGCAGCGCACCGATGGGCGGCATGATCACGTCGTGCACCAGCGACGTCACGACAGCACCGAATGCCCCGCCCATGATGACGCCGATAGCCAGGTCGACCATGTTGCCCTTGATCGCGAACTCCTTGAACTCCTTGAGCATCGCCCCTCCCTCGATCGCGCTGTTATGTCCGGTAGAACCGCACAGCATCAGTATCACCCGAAACGCCGACGAGCGGATGACGCGTCAGGGTCAGTCGCCAAAGAACGACTCATCGAGATCGCCGTCGTTGCTGTAACCCCGGTCCTCCCAGTAGCCGCCGGGATCCTCGTCCGCCACGAGCTCGATCCCCGCAACCCACTTGCACCATTTGTATCCCCACTTGTCCTCCGCCGCGAGCTGGAATGGGAAGCCCCGCTCCCGCGGCAGCGTGACACCGTTCATCGAGTACGCGAGCAGGATGTCGTTGTCGTAGAAGTACGACACCGGGAACGAGGTGGTGTAGCCGTCGGCGGCTGTGAAGACCACGCTCCGCGCACCTGGTTGAACACCCGAGCGATCGAGGATTTCCCGGACAAGCACGCCACGCCACAGGATCGTGGCGCCCCAGCCTTCCACGCAGTCGAGCCGCACCACCTTCTCGTAGGCAGGAAACCCGCTCGTGACCTCCGAATACGTGTAGGCCGCTGGATCGTCCACGAGCCCCGTCACCTCGAGCTCGTAGGTGGTGACATCCACGTACTGCGGACCGGCGATCGAGTTCTCGCGGAAGGCATCGTACGAGTCCAGCTTCTCGCCTTCGTACTCCAGGACCTCCGCATCGCCGAGCTCGGTGACCGGCGGAGCCGCACCGGGAGGCTCGGCCGCGGGATCCGGCCCGCATCCAACAAGCAGCATCACCGCGACCAGTGCGATCGCGTATGCGACGCGGCGGATCACGGCCGTTTAGTGGCCAGCACCACCAAATGGCGGTTTCTGAACGCGACGATCCGCTCACCCTCGTACTCGGGTTCGAGCCACCGGCGCATCCCGTCCGGCGCCTCGGCCATCTGCCGCGTCAACTCAGCCACCGTCGCCTCATCGCTGTTTTGACGTGCGGTCCAATCGCCGAAATCATGCCGCTTGTCGACCAGTGTCGACCGCTCAACGACCAGTTCCGCCCGCTCGATCAGGGTCATCCACCCCTTCTCGTTATACGCCTGATTATGGCTCGAGTCCCGCGTTCTCTCGAAGACGTCGACAAGCACGGCCGACGGGCCCTCGGGCGGCAGTGTCTGGTCCTGGAAGCCGAAGCGTCCGCCGGGCTTCAGCACCCGGGCGACCTCATTGAAGAACGCCTGCGCATCAGGGAAGTGGTGGGCGGCGATGCGGCACGTCACGATGTCGAACGCCGCATCCGGATACGGGAGCGCGTCGGCCTCGGCCACGGCGAATCGTGCCGTGCAGTCTTCGTCCTCAAGGAGCACGCGCGCGACTTCGAGCATCTCCGGTGTGAGGTCACACGCCTCCACGTCCACACCGGAGCGTGCGAGCGCAAGCGCCACATACCCGCCGCCGGTCGCCACATCAAGCGCCCTTTCCCCCGGTCGCGGGGCAAGCCACTCCATCAGTAATGTAAGGTCCGGACCGCCCGCATGCAGCTCGCTGGTTCGGTAGCTGCCCGCTCGCGGGCCGAACCGCTCACGCGCGTGCGATGTCAGGTCCTGTGCCGATCGGTCCCCCATCTGCACTCCCCTCATCTGTCGTACCCCTATGACATACTAGCTGGTGCACGCCCTCAGGAGCACTGCGCGAGGAGAGGAGCCCCGCTGTGAGCGCTGGCGGCACGCTGCGACCGATCATTCTCGTGGTGCCCGATGGCGCGGGCGACCGCCCGTACGAGTCGCTCTCCGGACCGACTCCCGGCCTGGGCACCGCCGTCGCGCGCCCGCGCACGCCTATCGAGGCGGCCGACACGCCCAACCTCGACCGGCTGGCAACCCTCGGCCGGTGCGGCCTGCTCTATCCGGTCGGCCCAGGGCTCGCGCCCAGCTCGCATCAAGCGCACTTCGCGCTCTTCGGCTACGCTCCGGAGCAGTTCCCGGGCCGGGGCCTGCTGGAGGCGCTCGGCGAGGGGCACGCCCCGGCCCCCGGCGAGGTCGTTGTGCGCGCGAACGCCGCCCGTGTGAGCGAGCGCGACGGGGTGCTCTGGATCGACGAGCGGCCCGACCCCCGCGTTGGCGACGCGCCCTATCTGGCGGATGCGGGCCTCTCCACCGAGATCGATGGTGTCGCGTTCCGCTTCGTCCACACCGGAGCGCTGCAGGGACTGCTGTTCCTCCGCGCGCTTGATGGGCGCCCTCTCTCTCACTTCGTCAGCGACGCCGACCCGCTGCGCGACGACACCGCGGTCCTCGCGGTGTTGCCGCTCGAGGAGGCGCCCGATCCCGATGCGGCGGCATGGACCGCACGCGCGCTCAACGCATGGATCCGCCAGTCGCGCTCGGCGCTCGCGGGCCGGCCGCTCAACGCCATGCTGGTGAAGTGGGCCGGCGCCACGGCAGACTACTCGCCGTTTCCCCGGCGGTTCGGGATGCGCGGCGTCACACTCGGCGCGGGCCCTCTCTACAGGGGGCTTGGAGCCGCGATAGGGCTCGATCACCGCGAGTTCGGCACGGAGTCCGATCCTGAGGCTGATGTTGCCGTACGGATGACAGCCGCGCTGAAGCTGATCGCCGGAGGCTACGGCTTCGTCCACCTGCACACCAAGCGTACGGACATGGCCGGACACAAGAAGGATCCTGCGCGCAAAGCCGAGGTGATCGCCGCGATCGACCGCGCGCTCGCCCCGCTCGTGCCGCTCGTGGAGCGCGGCGAGATCGTGGTCGCGGTCTGCCCGGACCACCAGACTCCGGCCGCCGGACCGCTCTACCACGGAGGCGGAGCGGTGCCGCTGCTCATCGCCGGGGGCGTGGCGGGGGCAGACGAGGTGACCGCCTACGGGGAGACCGCATGCGCGCGCGGCTCGCTCGGTGTGGTTCGTGGGGGCGACGTCCTGCCGCTCGCGCTGGACGCCGCCGACCGCTCAGCGTTCCTGGCCGACAGGATGACCGGACACCTCGCGCTCGGCGTGCCAGCGGCCGGGGACCTCACGCCGCTTCGCGCGCGCGACTAGCGGCGCGCCCCGCGAAAGGCCGCGCGCAGGCCCTCGAACGAGAGCTCCGGCAGCTCGATCGTGGCCGTGCGACGGCCCATCTCCTCGAGCGAGTGCGAGTCCGACGATGAGATGTGCGCGATCGAAAGGCCATCGCGGAAGCGGCCCCGGCAGGCGTGATCGATGAGCTCGATCGCCGAGATGTGCTCGCATTCGGCCAGGTGGTGGACGAGCTCGGATTCCATGAAGCAGTACTCGCCAAAGGTGCGGTCCACGTGCCCGATGTGACACAGACCGCCAGCCTCGTCCACGAGCCGCGCCACGTCGAGCGGATCGCGGTCGTGCGCGAAGAACGGCAGCTCCTCGAGCGGGGCCACCGGGTCCTCAAGGCCGAGCGCGGCGAGCAGCCCGGCAAAGCGCTCCGCCACCTCGACCGGCGGGAAGAGCGCCACCATGTGCGTCTCCTCGCCGTCGTGACGGATGCGCAGCTCCGCGCCCGGTAGCACGAGCAGCCGTCGGCCCGTTTCGGCGAAGACATCCTCGGCCGCCTCCACCACGCGTGGGCCGTACGCCACGCTCCAGTGGTCGGCGATACCCCACACGTGTATGCCGACCTCAAGCGCGCGCTCGACGATCTGACGCGGCGTGGTGGCGACGTCCCCACGGTAGTCCGTCGGGATAAGCGGCGTGTGGTTGTGCAGGTCGATGGTGAAGAGCGGCATCCGTGTGGTCTCCGGTCGGCTGATATCCAGTGTACCGGTGCCTGTTCGGATCGTTGGTATCTGTGTTGGTGCTGTCAACCGAACCTCACCCGATACTCTCCGTCGTCCTCGCTTACCGCACAGCCCATGCCGCGCAGTTCGGCGAAGCGCTCCAGATGTGCGTGCCCCGGTACTCGGCCATGAGCCGACCCTCGGCACGCTTGTAGTCGGCTGCGGTCAGGTCGCCGCGACCGAAGAGCGTGCAGTGGCACCAGCCGATTGTGTCGATCTCGGCCTGGGCGAACTGGCAGGGACAGATCAGCTTGCGATCGAGCTCGGAGTCTCCCGACGGCTCGTAGCACGGGCAGTACCGGCGACCGTGCATCGCTTCCGCGTCTGAGATCCATAGCTTGAGATTGGTGTAGATCATCCAGCGTGGATTCACGCTCCACCCACGATTGCGTGCGTGCTTGCGGATCCACGCGTCGTGCTTCTTCGCGTCCTTGCCGTAGCGCCGCCAGTCGGCGTAGAAGGCCTTGGCCATCTGCAGCATGTCGCTCATGGGATCAGCCTATCGTGACGATCTCATCTGGACCGCAGACAGCGGCGACCAGGCCCGACATGTTCCCCTCGGTGCCGACGGCGAGCTTGTCTTGCAGCCCGAAGTACTTGAGGCACGTCCCGCACGCGGTGACGGTGACACCAGCGTCGACCAGCAGACGCAACTCATCGAGCGCATCCGAGCCCTCACACGCAAGCTTCACGCCATCGTTGCTCAGCATGACTGCTGCAGGCGCGTTCTCCTCGTGCGCGAGCGACACGAGGAAGCTCCGCATCAGGATCGCCCCGAGTTCCGCCTCGGCCTTGCCCAACGTATCGCTCGTGATCAGGATCCGCTTAGCCATCGGATGGCTCCCTTCACTCCCGGGCGGCACTCAGTGCCGCTCCGTATGCGCCTACGATCTGTGCCTCCTCGGGCACCACCACCTCACCCGAGAACCCCGCGGTGATAAGGTCCACCATCGCCGGATTCTTCGCCACCCCGCCCGCGAAGACGAGCGGACCCTGTGCGTCCACGCGCTTGAGCGAGCCGAGCGTGCGCTTCGCTATGGTCTCATGCAGTCCGCGCACGATGCGCGCCCGGTCCTCGCCGCGATGCACGAGACCGGTCACTTCGCTCTCTGCGAACACTGTGCACATGCTTGAGGTCGCGATGCCGCTCTCGGCTCCGCGCGATGCAGCGGCCATCTCCTCGAGCGTGAAGCCGAGCGCACGTGCCATCACCTCGAGGAACTTGCCGGTGCCGACAGCGCACTTGTCGTTCATCTCAAAGTCCACGACCCGGCCGCCATGGCCGAGCGAGATCACCTTGGTGTCCTGCCCGCCGATGTCGAGCACCGAAGCGGCGTGCGGGAAGAGCGCCGCCGCGCCCAGCCCGTATGCCGTGATCTCGGTGACCGCGGCACAGCCGAATCGCTCCTTGGCCACATGGCGCCCGTAGCCTGTGGCTACCAGCACGTCGTGGGCATCACGTTCCACAAAAGCGGCCGAGGCCGACCCGGGGTCGTACCCCGAGTCGGCCACCGCCCAATCCACGATCCGCTCGCCCTCGAGCCAGACCGCGTCGATACTGCGCGAACCGATATCGAGTCCGAGGACCCGCATCGCCTACAGCATCTCCAGGAACGCCTCGACACGGGTCGAGAGCTGGCCCACGTCCTCCATGGAGTAATCGGTCGTGATCTTGAGAACCGGGAGACCGGCCTCGCGGACCGCGGTCTCGATGCCGTGCGACTCCATCTCGTACAGGCCGCAGAACTGGAGCGCAAGATCGATGACGCCGTCGGCCTCATACTCCTTGGCCATGCGCACGACATCATCGATGCGCCCCTTGTTGGTGGTGAAGCAGGCGCAGTTGATGTCGAGGTACTTCTCGGCCACCGCATCGATCATCTCGTCAAGCGTCGTCCCGTCCTCCGACACGAGGTCCTGGTAGTAGCGGCTGCCCGTGCACATCTCCTCGCCAACGACCACAGCGCCGGCCTTCTCGATGATGTCGTGGATCTTCCAGTTGGGAAGCGCCATCGGCGTACCGGTCACGAGGATCCGCTTGGTGCCCTTCGGGGCGACGCCCTCACCCGCGGCGACGCGCTGGTCAAGCTCGTCGGCGAGCGCGTTCACCATCTGCGTGAAGCGAGGCACATCGTCGTAGAAGGCCACCTGCGTGGCGAGCAGGCGGTCCTTGCCGCTGATCGGCGCAGGGTCGGCCGTGCACGCCGCGGCGATCCGCTGGAGCGCACGGCGCTTGTCGTTGACTTCCTTGATAGCCGCGCTGAGCGACCCAGCGGTGATCGTGTTGCCGGTGACCTCCTCGACCTTCTTGGCCAGCTCGCGCACCTCGGCCTTCCACATCGCGAGGTCCTCGGGCCGCTTCATCTGGGGCAGCTCCATCACCAAAGAGCTGCCCCACGGCCTGCAGAAGCGCGTCATGGCTTGGGAGATCGAGGCCGAGCTCCTCCCACATCGGATGGTAGTCCACGGGCTGATCGCTCATGAGAGACTCCCTGCTACTCAGTTTCCTTATCGTATTGTTCCGATACGCTTATACCTTGTAGCACAGCGATGCCCGCAAGTGAACGGCGATGAACCAGTTACCGCGCTACGGGATAGCTGCCGAGGACCTTCACTTCCCTGAGCTTCAGGCGTAGGCAGTCGAGCGCGAGGCGCACGTGCGAATCGTCCACATGGCCCTCCAGATCGACGAAGAACATGTAGTCGCCGAGCTGGCGCTTCGTCGGACGGCTCTGGATCTTGGTGAGGTTGATGTCGCCGTAGGCGAACTCGGAGAGGATCATCAAGAGCGCGCCCGGTTTGTCCTGTTTCATGAACAAGGCGAGCGACGTCTTGTCCGAGCCCGTCCGCGGCTGTATGCCGCGCCCGATCACCACGAACCGCGTCTGGTTGCCCGCGTAGTCCTGCACGTCGTGCTCGATCACCTCGGCGCCGTAGATATCCGCGGCAAGCGCGGGGCCCAGCCCCGCCACGCCGGGCGTGGAGGCCGCGAGCCGCACCGACTCCGCGTTGGAGTTGGCGGCCGTGACGGGCCTGCCCGGCAGGTTGCGCTCGAGCCACCTGCGGCACTGACCGCTCGCCTGCGGATGCGCCACCACCTCGGTGATGTCAGCCAGCGTGGCCCCGGGTGCGCCCACCAGCGCGAAGCGGATGTCGAGCACGAGCTCGCGCTGGATCTCAAGCGATGACTCGAACACGAGCGCATCGAGCGTGGCCGCGACCGACCCTTCGATGGAGTTCTCGATCGGCACAACGCCAAGATCGGCCTTGCCGCGCTCAACGGCCTCGAACACCTCGGCGATGGTCACACACGGTACCGGCACGACCTCTTCGATGCCCGCGGAGTATGCGGCCACCTCACTGAACGTGCCGGCGGGTCCCAGATACGCGATCGTACTCACTCGGCCATCCTCTCCGTGGGGGCATCGCCAGGCGCGGGCCGGTGCAGCCGGAGTCGCGGGGCGCGCACCCTGTCCTTGCCCGTCGTCTTCGCGTGGTAGAGCGCATCGTCGGCCGCGCGCAGCAGCGACTCCTTGCCGGTGGCGTGGATCGGGAAGCTCGCCAGACCGATGCTGACCGTCACATGGATGACCGGCTCACCGTCGGCGTCGCGGAAACGGTAGAGCGAGATGGCCTCCCGGATCTTCTCGGCCGCGATGAAGGCGCCGGGCGCGTCGGTCTCCGGCAGGATCACGGAGAACTCCTCGCCGCCATACCGGGCCACGATGTCGACCTCACGCACGGTCGTCTTGAGGACCTGTCCGACCGAAGCCAGCACCTGGTCCCCGACCCAGTGGCCATGCACATCGTTGACCCGCTTGAAGTTGTCGATGTCGAGCATCAGGAACGACAGGCGCTTGCCGTAGCGCTCGGCCCGGTGGATCTCGTCGTCGAGACGCTGCTGCAGATGCCGGTAGTTGTAGAGATCAGTGAGCTCATCGGTGATGGCGAGCCGTTTGGTGAGCCGGTACAGACGCGCGTTCTCAACCGCCACCACCAACTCCGAAGCGACCGCCTGCAGCACCACGCGGTCCTCGGCGCCCAGCGTCGCCATAGCGGCCTCATCGGCGCAGAAGATGACCGAGGTCGTCTCGTGGTCCACGAGCTCGATGCAGGCGAACGCGCCGGTGGACTCGGGGGCCGTCACGCCGGTGAGGTCGTAGCCGGAGTAGCTCCGGCTCACACCCGGCCTGACGCTGCTGGTTGAGAAGAGCGTCTCCTGCTTGTCCTTGTCGATCACGGTGAGCGAGGCCGTGGGGATGTCGATGACCTTCTCCAGGATGCTGAGCAGCGTGGGTCCGATGGTGTCGAGCTCAAGCGTGGAGTGGATAAGCTCCGTGACCTGTGTGACCGCCCGGAGTTCGTTCATGCTGCGCTCGAGCCTGGCGTTGAGCGCCTCCACTTCGGCACGCTGTGTCTCGATCTTGTTCTGACGCTTCTCCACGTCGCTCAGAACCGTTGCCACGAAGTAGCCGATCGCGATAAGCGACGCTGAACTCACCAGCAGGAACACGTAGCTGCCGCCGCCATCCACGTTGCCGCGGAACGCCTGACCGACGGCATGGGAGCCCGCCAGCATCGCTCCAAACAACCACGCCCGTTGCCGCTTGAGCGAGAGAGCGAAGAGCACCGCCTCGGCGGCATACCACGCGTAGTACGGGTCGCCGGGGACGGGGGTGTTCGCCGAGAGCAGGGCAAGCGCGACCGAGTCCACCGCCACGGTCCAGCCCAGCTTGTTGGTGAGGTTCCGGGCCCCCTGCCGCACCCACAGCGCCCAGACGAGAGTCCACGCGGCGAACAGGACACCACCCGCCACGCACGGCACGGTGAGCTGGTTGACTGCAGAACCGAAGCCCAGCATGACGAGCAGCACGACACACGCAAGCGCGCGACCGAAGACGATGAGCCGCTCAGGTGCCTCGACGTGCGCTATGTAATCCGGTATACGCAGACCGACCCCCACCTCGCGCCGTGTCTGAACAGTGTATAACCTTCACAGAGCGTTTGTGAGCGAGTGACACGAGGAGCTTCGAGAACAGGAGCACGCATGGACCCCGCACGCTTGCGTGAGTTGCTCGACCAGGTGGCCTCGGGCGAGGTCGACAGCGATACGGCGCTGGAGTCGCTCGCGCAACTGCCCTTCGCCGACATCGACGACGCCAAGATCGACCACCACCGGGCGCTGCGCTGCGGGTTCGCCGAAGTGGTTTTCTGCGAAGGCAAGTCGCCGTCGCAGGTACGCTCGATCGCGCGCGAGATGCTCGAGCACAGCGATGTGTTCCTCGGCACCAGGGCCACCGCCTCGCACTTCCAGAAGGTTGCCCAGGTGGCGGCGGACGCACGCTACTTCGAGGCCCCGCGGCTTCTGGTGGTCGACCGGCGTGCGGAGCGACCCGCCGTTGGGCATGTGGTCGTGGCCACCGGCGGGACCGCCGACCATGCGGTGGCCGAGGAGGCGGCGATCTCGGCCGAGGTGATGGGCAACCGGGTCACCCGGCTGTACGACGTGGGGGTCGCCGGCGTACACCGGCTCCTCGCCCACACCGACGTGCTGCGCAACGCGAACGTCATCATCGCCGTGGCAGGCATGGAGGGCGCGCTTCCCTCGCTCGTCACGGGGCTGGTGTCGTGCCCTGTCGTCGCCGTGCCCACGTCGGTGGGATACGGCGCCTCGTTCGGCGGGCTGGCCGCGCTTCTCGGCATGCTGAATTCGTGCGCGTCAGGGATGTCGGTGGTCAACATCGACAACGGGTTCGGGGCCGCGGCACTCGCCAGCCGCATCAACCACATGGTCGTGACCGCAGCCGGCGGTGATGCCGGGTGATCGCATACCTCGACTGCTCCACCGGCATCTCCGGCGACAAGTTCCTCGGCGCGCTCGTGGATGCCGGATTCGACCTCGCCGTGCTACGGGAGGCGCTCGGCGCGATGGGCCTCGGAACGATCACGGTGGAGGCTCCGCCATGCGGCTCGGCTGGCGTGGGCGGCACGGGCGTGCGGGTCGCCGAGGACGGCGCGCCTCGGCGCGACTTCCGGGCGCTGCACGACCTCCTCCTGCATGCGCCGATCGCTGATGAGCCGCGGCAGGCCGCGCTCAGCGCGCTGCGCGAGCTCGCCCACGCCGAGTCGCAGGTGCACGGCGTCGAGATCGATGACGTGCACTTTCACGAGATCGGCGCCGCCGACACGCTCGTGGATCTCCTCGGCATCGCGCTGGGGATGCACGCGCTTGGCGTGACGAGCCTCATCGCGTCGCCGCTCGCGCTCGGCGGCGGTACCGTGATGACCGAGCATGGCGAGCTCCCCGTGCCGGCGCCCGCCACCGCGGTGTTGCTGGAAGGGATGCCGGTGCTGCCTGGTCCGGTGGGCGGCGAGTTGACCACCCCCACGGGTGCAGCCGCCATACGCACGTTCGCGAGCGGCTTCGGGCCGGTTCCGCCGATGGTGGTTCGCCGCGTGGGCACGGGACGCGGCACGCGCGAGATCGGCCTGCCCAACGTGGCACGGCTGCTCCTCGGCGAGTCTGCCGCCGAGGAACCCGGGCACGACCGCGTGACCCTGCTCGAGTCGAACATCGACCACCTCACCCCCGAGGAGCTCGCGATCGCGGCCGAGCGGCTCCGTCACGCGGGCGCCCTCGACGTGTGGCAGACCCCGGTGGTCATGAAGAAAGGGCGCGCGGCGATCGTGGTTTCCGTGCTCGCCGACGCGTCACACGCTCCGGCGCTCGCCGATCGGCTCATGGCTGAGACGGGCACCCTCGGCGTACGGATGCTGCCCTGCCACCGGCGACTGGCCGACCGCGACGTCACCGAGGTGCCCACGTCGCTCGGGCCGGCGCGATTCAAGATCGCGACGCTGCCCACAGGCGTTCGCACGCTCTCGGTGGAGAGTGACGACGCGGCCCGGATCGCGGCCGACAACGGCATGGCGGTGGATGTAGTGGCCAGGATGCTCGAGACCGAGGCCACCGCGATCACCGGGGTTCAGGCGAGGCGCCAGCCCTGGCTCGAGGACACCACGAACCCCTCGGACTGAAGCGCTTCGAGCGCCAGGGCGACGTTTCCAGCAGGGAATCCGGCTGCCGCGGCGAGTACGTCGAGCGTGGCTCCGCCGCCGGCTCGCGCCGTGAGCTCCGCCAACAGGCGACCGCGCAACTGCCGGTTCGAGCCCTCGAAGCGCGACTGACGGACATGGTGCTTGCTCCGGCGCGATGGATTGGGCTGCGTTGCCTTGAGGTGCGTGCCGTAGTCCAACAGCGCCCAGAACCACTCGCGCGGACGGTCATGGTCGAGGGTGTCGGCCACCAAGGGAAGCAGCGCCGAGTCGGGCACGCCCTCCGCTCCCGGGAAGAACTCGTGCAGATACACCGCCCGGATATTGGTCTCGATGAAAGGCACGCCGATGTCGAATGCGAACGCCAGGACCTGCGCGGCCGTGGCGTGCCCAACGCCCGGAAGCGTCACGAGCTCATCGAGCGTGGCGGGAACCGAGCCGCCATGGCGCTTCACCACCACCTCAGCGGCGCGCTTGAGCGCCAGGGCGCGGCGATTGTAGCCGAGGCCCTGCCACACTGCGAGCAGACGGTCGATCGGCGCCTCCGCAAGCGCCTCCACCGTAGGAAACGCGCGCAGGAACGCCTCGTACTTGGGCGCCACCCGCGACACCTGCGTCTGCTGCAGCATCACCTCCGAGACCAGCACCCGGTACGGATCGGTCGTCTGGCGCCAGGGCAGGTCGTCACGCGCGTGATCCTCGAAGTGCGCCCACACGCGCTCGCGGAACGCGTCGAGCCCCGGGCGCGCGGCCTGCCCATCGGGCGCGGGGACCCGGTCGGCCACGATGTCTGCTGAGTGTGCGGTACCCTCGGTCATGTGGCTCATGATGCCCCAAACTCCCGTGTCCCGCGACCACCCGACAAACGTCTCGGGTAGCAGGATGAGATACCCCCCTGGGGTATATTGTTGGCGCGCATCCTGCTACAGTGAGAACGCTTGTCCTTCCGCGCCGGCCTGCACGCACGTGCGCGGGTCCAACGACCTGCCCGACCTCGCATCATGAGAGATGAGGTGACCGATGACCTCCGATACCACCGCACCCCTCCTCGATATCCAGGACCTCCACGTTTCCGTGGGCGACCGGGAGATCCTGCGCGGTGTGGATCTCACCATCAACGAAGGTGAGACACACGTACTGCTCGGCCCCAACGGTGGCGGTAAGTCCACGCTCCTCAACACGATCGTCGGCATGCCCGGCTATCGGGTCACGCAGGGCCGCGTCCTGTTCAAGGGCGTCGATCTCGCCGAGCTCGAGGTCGACGAGCGCGCCCGGCTTGGGATCGGGATCGCGTTCCAGCGCCCGCCTGCGGTCCGCGGCGTGAAGCTCCGCCAGATGCTCGAGGTGGCCGCCCGCGGCGAACTCGATGACGAGGCGATCGCCACGCTCGATGAGGAGCTCAACCTCGGCCACATGCTCGCACGCGATGTGAACATGGGCTTCTCCGGCGGCGAAGCAAAGCGCTCCGAGATGGCGCAGCTGCTGGCCCAGATGCCCGACCTGGCGCTGTTCGACGAGCCCGAGAGCGGCGTTGACCTCGACAACATCGCGGTCGTCGGTGGTGCGATGAACGCACTGCTCAAGGGTGAGGGCAGGATCTCCGAGCGTCGCCGCTCCGGTCTGATCATCACCCACACCGGTCACATCCTGGAGTTCGTGAACGCCGACGTGGCGCACGTGCTCTACAACGGTCGCCTTGCCTGCAAGGGCAACCCGCTCGACCTCATCGACGAGATATCCAGCCACGGTTACGACGCCTGTGTGGAGTGCAAACTATGTCAGACACTCAGCTAAGCCCCAGCGCCATCGCGCGCCTCGAAGAGATCCGCATCGCTGCGGAGTCCGCCATCGATAAGCAGGCCGCCCTCGGTCCCGACGTCGACATCACGCGCTTCAAGACCGTCTCAGAACAGCAGAAGATCGACTCACTCGAGTCGCTGGAGAAGCAGGTCAAGGAGACGGTCATCCACTCCGGCTTCATGGCCGACGAGTCCGACCGTTCGGCGAGCTACTTCCAGATGGACCGCACGCCGATCTACGAACGGGTCCAGAAGGCGTTCGATGACGCCATCGAGATCATGAGCACTGAAGACGCGCTGCGCCTGTGGCCGGAGGAGATGCTCGAGAAGTACTGGTGGCGCGCGGTCATGCCCGACAAGGACAAGTACACCGCGCTCGTGGCCCTCCACCAGACCGAGGGGTACTTCATCCGCGTGAAGGCCGGTCGCAAAGTCGAGAAGCCCATCCAGGCCTGCCTGTTCGTGAGCGAAAGCAACGTCAGCCAGAACGTCCACAACATCATCATCGTCGAGGACGGTGCCGAGGCGAACGTCATCACCGGCTGCAACGTACACGTGGACGTGAAGGAGGGCCTGCACGCCGGCATCTCCGAGTTCTACGTGGGCAAGGGCGCGAAGCTCACGTTCACGATGGTCCACAACTGGGCCGAGGACTTCAGCGTGCGTCCGCGCACGGGCGTCATCGTCGACGACGACGGCGTCTACATCAACAACTACGTGCTGCTCACACCGGTGAAGTCGATCCAGTCCTTCCCGGTGGCCAAGCTGGAGGGCACGAACTCCACCGCCGTCTTCAACTCGATCGTCTACGGACTCAAGGACAGCCACATCGATCTGGGCAGCGAAGCCCAGCTGATCGGCGAGGGTTCGCGCTCCGAGGCGGTCGCCCGTACCGTGTCGCTCGACGAGTCGGTGGTGTACTCACGCGGACGCCTCATCGGCCGCACCAACGACTGCAAGGCGCACCTCGACTGCCGCGGTATCGTGCAGTCGCCCAACTCCACGCAGTGGGCGATCCCGGACCTCGCAAGCGAGGGCGCGCCGGGCGCCGAGCTCAGCCACGAGGCCGCCATCTCGCCGATCGCCGCCGAGGAGATCTACTACCTCATGACGCGCGGCCTCCCCAAGGACGAGGCGGTCTCGATGATCACCCGCGGGTTCGTGAACATCGACATCCCCGGTCTGCCCGATGTCCTGCGCAAGCAGATCGACAAGGCGATCGAGGAGACGAGCAAGGAAGCGATGTAGTCACCGCGCGTCAGGGGCGCTTCCGCTGAAGCGTGCTGGCGAGTGCGAAGGGCGGACCGGTCGATCCGGTCCGCCCTTCGTGTTCACGACGCCGGGCACATGCGGCCCGCGACTACCCGCGCGGCTGCTGCTGGGTGATGCAGTGCACGTTCCCGCCGCCGAGGATGATCTCGCGGGCGCTCTCGATCGCCACGACCTCGCGGTCGGGATAGAGCTCCTGGAGCTTCACCCGGGCCGCCTCATCATGCCGGTCTCCGAACGCCGGAACGAGGACGCCGCCGTTCACCACGTAGTAGTTGATGTAGCTTGCGGCCTGGCGGTCACCGGGTAGCCGCGGCAGTGTTCCGTCTACGGCGTCCACGCCCTGCGACTCCTCCTCGGTGATCAGCAGCGGGTCTGGGATGTGGATCGTGTGCACTTCGAGTGCGCGCCCACGCGCGTCGGTCGCCACCTCGAGCGCCTCCTTCGCCGCGACCGACCGCGCGTACTGCAGGTCGCTCTCGTCATCGGTCCATGCGATCACGACAACGCCGGGACGCACGACGGCGAAGATGTTGTCCACGTGGCCGTTCGTCTCATCGTTGTAGATGCCGAGCGGGATCCAGATGACCTTCTCGCATCCCAGGTAGTCGCAGAGCGCGGCCTCGATCTCCTCCTTGCTGAGATCGGGGTTCCGCCCCTCGGAGAGCAGGCACTCCTCGGTGACGAAGCAGGTGCCTTCGCCGTCCACATGGATCGATCCGCCCTCGAGCACGATAGGGGCCTTGTAGCGGTCGACACCCTCGATCTCGCAGATCTTGCAGGCAACGGCGTCGTCCTTGTCCCAGGGGAAGTACAATCCGTCCACCAGGCCACCCCAGGCGTTGAAGTCCCAGTCCACGCCGCGGACGACACCCTCGTCATTCACCACGAACGTAGGGCCGCAGTCGCGCACCCAGGAATCGTCGTTGCTGATCTCAACCACGCGCACCTCTGGCGGTAGCATCTGCCGGGCGTTGGCGAACTGCGCGTGGCTCACGCCCATCGTGACAGGCTCGAATCGCGCAATCGCGCTCGCCACCTCAACGAACGCCTTCTGCGCAGGCTTGGCGCCCAGGCGCCAGTTGTCAGGGCGTTCGGGCCACAGGATCCAGGTGCCGGCATGCGGCTCGAACTCACCCGGCATGCGGAACCCGTCGGCCTTCGGCGTGCTGTCTATGACCTTTGGCATAGTGCCTCCTCTCCTGTCGGGGACCGTGTCTATGCCTTCTTGAGCGACTTCGCATGGTTGTACAGCCAGAAGCCCACCGCCACCGAGATGATCGTGCCGCCGATGGTGATGGCGTAAAACGCACCGAGCGGCGTACCCTCGGGCGGCACGAGGAAGAAGAGCGCGAGCGTGAACAGGATCCCGATCTCACACAGGACGGTCCACAGCCAGGCGCCAGCGTCGCCGCCGGGCACCTTGTACGGCCGGTGCTGCTCGGGGAACTTCTTTCTGAGCGCCACGAGCGACGGGAACATGAGCAGGTACGGCAGCAGGAACACCACGGAGCTGAGCGAGAAGATCGCCCAGAAGATGCCCTCGTTGTTGCCGAACAGCACGTAGGTGAGCACCGTTACCACGGTGGCGATGATGCCCATCAGATAGAACGCGTAGTCAGGCGTGTCGAACTTGGGGTGCATGTGGCCAAAGACGCCCGGTGCGGTCTCGTCCATACCGGTAGCGGCGATAGACTCGTTGGCGCCGATCGACCAGGTCACCATGTTGCCGAGGAACGTGAAGAGCACGCCGATCGCCATGACCGCGAACACAGGGCCAGCGGCGGCGCCGAGCACGGCCTCGAACGCCGGCTTGAGCGCGTCCACGATGCCGGTCTCGATGACGATCTCGTCCACCGGGATCACGGCGAGCACGCCAAAAGTCGCGAACATGTAGATGAACAGGATGGCGAGCCCGGCGGCGAAGATCATCTTCGGCACATCACGCTTGGGATCCTTGACCGAGTCGCCCACCGAGCTCATGAGCTCGAAGCCCATGAAGCTGTAGATGACGACCGGCAGGTAGGTAAGGTTGTCGAACGACATGTCCGGTATCCAGTTGGCGAGCGAGAAGTCGTTCGCCAGCCCGCCGTTTTTGATCGCAGCCGCGATGCCCGCGACGCCGAGAACCAAGAACACGACCATCTTCACGACGGCGGATGCGTTTGGCACCCACTTGGAGTAGCGCTTGGGCAGCACGCCGATGGCGACCATCACCCAGATGAGCGCGATCACGAGCGCTGCCTCGAGCCACAGCGGCATCGTGACACCGAACGCCGCTGTGAGCGTGTAGACGAACAGGACGAACACGCTTGGCGCCCAGAGCGCAACGTTCACCCAGTACAACCACGCGGTGACGGTGCCCCACATGGGCCCGAACGCCTCGCGCACCCACACGTAGAGCCCGCCGTCGTCGGGCCAGGCGGCACCGAGCTCGGCGGTCACGAACCCGTATGGGATGAAGAACAGTACGGCGAGGACGATCCAGAACGTCATGCCCTGCACGCCCATCGCCGCGGATGAGGCGATCGTGTCTCCAACAAGGATCGCGGAGACGGAGAACAGGATCATCGACGCCAGGCCGAATACCTTGTGCTTGGTTGGTGCGTTCTCTGCAGCCATCGAAGTTCCTCCCCGGGCCCGAAGGCCCCCTCGGATCAGGTCAGCAGTGCGCGGGCGATCGGATGGAGCCGTTCGTCAGCGGGCAGCTTATCGATGCCGATGAGCGCGAGCATCAGAGCCTTCTGGAAGTGCATGCGGTTCTCGGCCTGCGGGAAGATGATCGAGGCATCGCTGTCGGCGACCTCGTCGGTGACCTCCTCGCCGCGCATAGCGGGCAGGCAGTGCATGAACCGCGCACCCTCTTTGGCCTTCGCCATGAGCGCACTGTTCACCTGGAACGGCGTGAACGCCTTGATGCGCGCCTCGTACTCGTCCTCCTGCCCCGTCCACCACCAGCAGTCGGTGTAGATGAAGTCGGCGCCTTCGATCGCCTCGAGCGGATCGTGCGTGAGCATGAAGCTCCCGCCATTGTCCTCCGCGATCTGCGCGGCCTTCTTCTGGAGCGCCTCGTCCATCTCATACCCCGGCGCGTTCCCGATACGTACGTTCAGGCCGAGCTTGGTGAGCGTGGTAGCAAGCGAGTTGCACGGGTGCGCCGCATCGCCGAGGTAGGCGAACGTAACCCCTTCGAGGCGGCCCGCGTGCTCAAGTATGGTGAGCGCGTCGCTCATCGACTGTGCAGGGTGGCGGTCCGCGTCCATGCCGTTGATGACCGGAACCGTCGCAAAGCGCGCAAGCTCCTCGATGGTCTCGTTCTTCTTCGAGCGGATCTCGATCGCGTCGTTCATGCGGGAGAGAACGCGGGCCGTGTCGGCCACTGTCTCACGCCCGGGCAGGTGTATCTCACCGGGACGCAGGTAGAGCGCGTTACCGCCGAGCTCGGCGAACCCGTTCTCAAAGCTCACGCGCGTGCGGGTGGACGACGCCTCGAAGATCATGGCGAGATGGCGGCCCGGCAGGAACGGCGTGAGCCGCATCTTCTGGCGCAGGGCCTTCAGGTGCACCGCAAGCACCAGCAGGTCCTCGAGGTCCTGACGCGAGTAGTCGAGATCGGTCAGGTAGTGCCGGCCTCTCAAACGTCGCAGAGCGGGCAGTGTCCGCATGTCCATATGCGTCCTCCTCCTCGTGTATCGGCGCGTTCTGTGCCAGGGGCCGGCAGCCGGCCCCTATCTCTCCTCTCCTTCGTCGATGGGATCGGGCTCAACGATCGTCCCAGCCTCGCCGGCGACGATCGCTGTGATGTCGTCCAGGCTCCCGATGGCGGCGCGGTGACCGGTGCTTCGAACGAAGCGGATAGCCGCCTCTACCTTCGGCCCCATCGAGCCCGCCGCGAACTCATGCCGCTCGAGCTCGGCCGGCGTCGTGCGGCCGAGAAGGCGCTGGGCCCGAGTACCCCAGTCGAGGTACACGCCGGGGGCGTCTGTGGCCATCAGGAAGAGATCCGCCCCCAGTTGACTTGCGAGGAGCTGGCCGGCGAGGTCTTTGTCGATCACAGCCTCCACGCCCACCAGCGTGCGGGTGCCATCGGGCAGATACGCCGTGGGGATACCGCCGCCGCCAGCACAGATGACCACGGTGTCTCTCTCCACGAGCCACCTGATCGGGTCGAGCTCGAAGATCTGCTTCGGTTCGGGAGAGGGCACCACCCGGCGCATGTGCGGACCATCGGGACGGAACACCCACCCCTTCTCCGCGGCGAGCGCCTCCGCTTCTTCATTCGTGTACACGGGACCGACGAACTTGGTCGGATTCTCGAACGCCGGATCGTCAAGGTCGACTTCGACCATCGTGAGTATCGTGGCGAGCGGTTTCTCGAACGGCAGCAGGTTGCCAAGCTCCTGCTCCACCATGTACGCGATCATGCCCTGGCTCTGAGCGCCGAGCACATCAAGAGGGTACGGCTCCACATCCTTGTAAGCCGCCGCCTGCAGGGCGAGCAGCCCCACCTGTGGCCCATTGCCGTGCGCGAGAACAAGATTGTGCCGCTCGGCGATGGGCGCGAGTGCCCGGGCGGCGATGCGAACGTTGTTTCGCTGCACCTCAGCGGTCATGGGCTCCGAGCGACGGAGCAGAGCGTTTCCACCAAGAGCCACTACGATGGTCTGCTTCTCCACGCGAAACCTCCTGTGCAACCCGGTGATCGGTGCCCGGACCGCCCCCAGACCGGCCTTCACTTTAGTTTATTTGTCCGGTCGGCTAAATCTAACCATCTCGTGGCTATATACTTCAGGAGAGACACTCTCCACGGAGGTGAGCGGGCAATGGAAGCCCAGGTACCCAAGCGCCGCCCCGGCAGGCCGCGAACGCGCCAGCAGGCGCTCGAACTGCGCGCGCAGGATCCCATCGAATCGCTCCCCCCTACCGCCCGCAGACTGCTCGATGCCGCGCGTCGGATACTCGAGCGCGACGGCATCGCGGCGCTGAGCCTCTCAGCTGTCGCGGAGGAGGCCGATGAGTCAAAGGCGAGTATCGGCTACCACTTCGGCAACAAGGAAGGGCTGATCGTCGCCCTCGTCGACTCGCTCGTACACGAGGCCAACCGGGGCCTGGTGGCGCAGACGCACCAGTACCCCCTGGGCGACACCAGGCTGCGCGTACTGATGGAAGGCGAGCGTGAGATCATCGAGGACACGCAGGGGTTCATCGCCCTGCTCGAGATCTTCCCGTACGCGATGCGCAGCGAATCCATCCGTGGCCGCATCGCGGAGCTGTACGCGGGCTACCGCGACACCGTGCTCGATGTGCTCGATGCCGGGCAGGGCACGCCCACACGGGAGCTCGCCTCATTCGCGCTGCTCACGATAGCGATCGTCGACGGGCTGTCCATCCAGTACGCCCTGGACCCCGACCGGGTCGATCTCGAAGCGGCAACGCACCTGTGGCAGCGGATGGGCCGGTGTGTGTTGAGCGACCTTGGCATGGTCGACATCGGATAGCCGAAGCCTCGCGTCAGCGGAAGAGGCCCGTCACCATGGCCGCATGCACGCCGATCCAGGCCAGGTTCACGATCCAGATGGTCTTCTGCCGGTGGATGAGCCCGTACACGGTCCAGGTGATAGCCACCGTCAGGCCGATGACCGAGGTGACCGCCGATAGACCCGCCGTGCGATTGAGTGCCCAGACGTTGTAGAGCTGGGGCGCCATGGCAAGCGGATAGATCAGCCCGAGAAGGAGCACCATCCGATTCACGTGCGGTTCGATAGCGTCCGCCACATGCTCGGTGACGTGCGCCGCACGCGGGACTATGCCCGCGGCAGATACCTGGACCCGTAGTGGCTTCCTCACGCGCAGCATTCCGTTCATCTCCGCCAATCATGCTCGCCGTATGCACCTACCTACCCTATCGTCGCCAGGGGTGTATACAGCAAGCCCTCGACAGCGGCCTGTGTCCGGGGCGTTGACGGTACGTCACTTGCTGTGCCGAAAGGCAGTGATGGCTCCCTCACAACATCTGGATATGTTCGTGGCCGAACGACCTCTGGACATCAGCGCAAGCAAGTTTAATACTCGTCAATGCAGAGCAAGGAGATGCGTGATGCTTCGCAAAGAGACGTGTCCCGCCTGCAGGGGCAACCGGGTCATCACCGTTGAGCCGCGGCCGGGCATCAAGGAGTGGCGCCCGTGCAAAGGCTGCAACGGCACCGGGTATCTGGTGCGCGTCTCAACGGGAGGCGGATACTCCGGCCGCCGCTGATCGGGGAACCGTCGGCTTCCTACGATGACTCACACAACAAGAGCCGACTTCCGGAACGGCCCCTTCGGGGGCCGTCCGCCTATCAGCTGAAGAAGATGTAGTAGCGGCAGTGGCGCTTCTCCGGGCAGTCGGCCGGCGTGGTGCTCGCCGTGTAGAACCAGCGGGTCCCCTCAACGAAGCAGCTGCACTCCACGTGCCAGTCTTCGGGCTTCACGCGGGTGTTGAAGCGATCGCTCTCGTCGACCTGCTCGCGCCAGTAGAAGCACTTGCCCTGTATCGGCTGATAGCCGTCCACATGCCTCCCTGTGCTCTACCCGTGCCCGCGCGGAAGCACGGGGGGCAGCTCGAGACGGTTGTGGTCCTTGAGCTCCATGATGCTGAAGACGCCGTTCATCAGCAGGATGCCCTGGATCGTGCCGATCCACCGGTAGGCCTTGGCGAACCGTCCCGCACGAAGAAACAGACGTGTCTGCCCGCACATCCACATCGCATGGTTAAGCGTGTCGTACTTGGGAGTCTCGAACCGGCAGGAACCGATGTGGCCCTCGATGTCTTCGTAGCGCGCAGACCGGTAGCCGAGTTCTGTGAGCGTCTTCTCGTAGAACTCGAGCATGCCGTACGCATGCTGAGTGGTGAAATCGTCATCAAAGCTGCGCGGCTCGTCTACGCGGGTCATCGGCGCCACCTCTCGTTGCGGTCATGATGACCCAGGAGCGGCGCTGATGTAAACCCGGTCGTGCAGCCGGCCTACTTGGCGGGGCAGAGCCGCTCGGGAGGAGGACCACACGGGAACGCACCGGCGTCGTCGAGCAAGACCTTCTCATGTGCCGGGAGGAGCTCGCGCTCGTGATCACGATGATCGTTTGAGGTGGCGAGCGTCTCGCGCATCATCACCAGCAGCAGATAGCGCCCTCGGGGAGTGAGCGTGATCCAGCGTTCATCGTTGGTGGCGATGCCACCGGAGAGCTTCATGAAGGCAAGCTCGACCGGCATCGCGCGTTCGATCGGCACACCGAAGTCGGCGCGGAACTTCTGCTTGTCGAGCCTGAGACCGAAGAGCTCCGTCACGAACCGGTAGCGCATGCGGCCGAGCGTGCTGTACGGCTTACCGGCCTTTGCCACGGCTGTCCGACCCGCGGCGATCCGGTTGCGGTAGTCGTCGAGGGAAAACGTGTTGTTGTAGATGCGCCCGCCCAGATACGACATCGCGCCCGAGCCGACACCCACGTACTCCTCGTAGTCGACGATGTACTCGTCGATCATACCGCCTTTGTCGCGCGAGAACGTCCACGCCGACGCTGGTTCGAAATCGGGCGCGAGGCCCTCGACGATGACACGGTAGTACTCGGCTTCGCGCCCGTAGTCCACCACACCGATGGTACGCGCGAGTTCGCGCCGGTTCTTCGGTGACGCCATGAGCGGGTAGAAGGTCGTCTGGTTCGCACCGGTCTGCTTCACGAGCTCGATGTCCCGCTCCAGCATCGCGCGCGTTTGGCTCGGGAAGTTGAAGATCATATCGACGTTAAGCGAGGGGAACTTGCCCGCGGCGGAGCAGACCCGCTCGAAGACGGCCTCCGAACAGCCGTACTTGTCGTAGCGGGCCATCTGCTGGAGCAGCTGGTCATCAAAGCTCTGAACGCCCACGCTAAACCGCTGCACGCGATCCTTCAGAGCGTCGATCGATTCATCGGTGATGTGGTTCGGGCTCGATTCGGCAGACACCTCGCCGATGCCGGGATAGAGCGACTTCGCCAGATCGATGGTGGTGCACAGCTCGTCGACCAGGATCGTCGGCGTACCGCCACCGATGTACAGCGCGCCGAAATCGTAGCCGTATTCGGCGGTGCGCTCGAGCTCGGTACGCAGCGACCGGAAGTAGTCGCGCGCACGGTCCTCGCCGTAGAGGAAGCGGTTGAACGAGCAGTACGGGCACAGCCGTTCGCAGAACGGGATGTGCAGGTACAGCGAGTACTGGCGCCCGGGCTCGGCGTCGGGAAGCCGGGTGATCTCGATCGGCGACTGACTCATGTACCCACGGTTGAGCACCCGGAGGACCCCGGTGAGCATGCGTTCGGAGAGCACGAAAGGCACGTCCTTATCTGACGAACGGCGGCCGAGAACCGATTGAAGGCCAACAATCCTGTATACGACGCCTGGCGGTCCATACCTGCAAGACGCGCGCCGGGATGTGTTGACGGGTGAGGACGCCCAGTGGCAGGCACTGCCGCGCCGCCCGTCGATTCGCCGACGCGCTGGACCTGCCGGGGTCCTGGTGAAACGGCCCCGATGCGAACACCGGGGCCGCTGGTCATCAAGCTGGTGCGGGTGAAAGGAGTTGAACCTTCACGGGGTTGCCCCCACATGGACCTGAACCATGCGCGTCTGCCATTCCGCCACACCCGCGTGTGGTGCGAGAAGTGATTCTAGCAGGGGACAGGCCGTCGGGCAACGCTCGCGAAACGTTGCGCACAAGCGCGTCCCCGCGCGGTGCTGTAGAGTGTCGGCTGAACCACTGCTTCCGATTCGACAGGAGATCCTTTCGTGAAACCACAGAACGGCGACACCGTCCGCGTGCACTACACTGGCACGCTCGCCGACGGCACCGAGTTCGACACCAGCCGCGGCCGCGATCCGATCAGCTTCACCCTCGGTGAAGGCGACGTCATCCCCGGCTTCGAGACCGCCGTGGCGGAGCTCGAGGTGGGCCAGAGCGCGACCGTCACCATCCCCGCGACCGAGGCATACGGCGACCGCAACGAGGACGCCCTCCAGCAGTTCCCGCTCGAGGCGTTCGGCGAGAGCGTACCGCAGGTGGGATGGGGCGTGGAGCTGCAGAACCCGCAGGGCCAGCGCGTGAACGCGATGGTCGTCGAGATCGGCGATGAGACCGTCACCCTCGACTTCAACCACCCGCTTGCCGGCCAGGACCTCACGTTCGACCTGGAGCTCGTGCAGATCGTTTCCGAGTAGCATCCTGTTCGGCTCTGTGACTCGGGGCGGGGCGCCATGCCCCGCCCCGATGCGTTTCCGGCCCCGGCTGCTCGGGCTGACGTACAATCGCACCAGCAGCGACACTGGAGCACCGTGGAAGAGCACCTGATCCTCGACCGCTATCGTCCGCTGGCCGACCTCGGGTCCGGAGGGTTCGGCTCGGTCGAGCTCGCGTTCGACACCAAGATGGCCCGGCGTGTGGCCATCAAGCGGCTTCCTCTCGATGACGGACACGCCGCCGTCCGGCGCGCGGGACTCGCCGAGGCACGCACCGCCGCGATGCTCAACCACCCCTCGATCGTCACCGTTCACGAGTGGGACACCGACGACTCCGCCGCGTATATCGTCATGGAGGACATCGACGGCGCCTCCCTCGCCGATATCCTTGACGAGCGCGGTGTCCCGCTTGATGACGACGAGTGCGCGGCGGTCCTCGACGCCGTGGCCGGCGCGGTCGCCTTCGCGCATGCCAACGGCGTCCTGCACCTCGACCTCAAGCCAGCGAACATCCTCGTGGCCCGTGACGGCCGCGTGAAGGTCGCCGACTTCGGCATCGCCGCCCTCACCGACGCGACGGGCCGGGCACGGGGGGCGAGCGGCACGATCGGTTACATGCCACCCGAGCAGCTGCGGGGCCGACCCGTTGATGAGCGCACGGATACCTGGGCGCTCGGCGCGCTGCTGTACGAGCTCCTCACACGTGCCAACCCCTTTGACGCGGACACCGCCGAGGGGTCCCTCTTCAAGATCGAGGTCGCGCCCGTCCCGGCGCCATCAGAGTTCGAGCCCACGCTCTCTGAGGAGATCGACGAGGTCCTGCTGAACGCGCTTGCGCCCGACCCCGACGACCGGTACCAGTCGATCGAAGAGCTGGCCGACGCGCTCTCACCGCTGCTCGGCGACGCCCGGCTCGGCCGGAAGAGCCTGGCGGAGTACCTCGATGACACGCTCGGCGATGACGTCGGGTACGAGGGCGAATACGGCCGGCCTGGGCTCTGGGATGCGCTCGCTCCCTACTCGGGGTGGTTCCGCCGGGCAGCCGCGGCGCTCGTCTCCGGCTGGCTCGGGTGGGCTGGCGTGAGCGCGGTACTGCCAGACGGCGGGGCAGGCCTCGCGGCCGGGGCGCTCGCGGGTCTTGCCGGAGCCCTCGCTCCGGGGCTTGGGCTGGCGCTCGGCGGCGTGTCCTTCTCGGCAGGCCTGGGCGTGGTGGCCGAGTGGTGGCTGGGATTGGCGGCGCTTGCGCTGTTCGCCGCCCACTGGCTGGCCGTAGGTCGCCACGGCGAGGGCGACGCGCTCATGCCGGCAGCAGGGCCTCTGCTCGGGATCGCGCGCATGGCGCCCGCCGCGCCCCTGCTGGCCGGCTACGCGTTCCCACCGCTGCAGGCAGCCGTCGCAGGCGGCCTCTCGGCGCTGGCGACGATGCTGGTGAGCGCGGCCACCGGCGGCTCCGCGTCCCTCCTTTCGCCGGGCTGGAGCTGGCTCTGGCACCCGTGGAGCGGCGCCACCACCGTTGATGCCGCACTCCGCACGGTCGCCGACCCGGGAGTGCTCGCGGTGGTCGCGGCCTGGGCGATCGCCGGTGCGACGTGCTCCGCGCTGTGCGGGCGAAGCTCGCGTGGTGCGGCAGTACTCGGCGTGGCTTTGGGCATCGCCGTCATCGCCGGCGGCTACGCGCTGTGGGGAGCGATCGGCAACGGCACGGCCCCACTGGCCTCCGCAGCGGTGGACCTTGGCATCTCCGCTGTGCTCATGATCGCGGTCGTCGCGTTCGGACCGCCCCCGCAGTCGCGGGATGTCTAGCGATACGCGCGTACGCCTCGATTCGGGTTCCGGCAACAACCCGGCGACATCCTGCAGGGACTCTCCGCCGACGCTGGTATCATGAGGTTTCCGCAACGATCCCGACGACAGCGCAGGCACATGGGCATCCTCTCCGACTTCGAAGACAGGATCGGTGGCGCCATCGAGGGCGTGTTCGCCGGCGCGTTCCGCTCCCCCGTCCAACCCGTGGAGATCGCGCGAGCGCTCGCCAGGGCCGCCGATGACGGTCGCAGTCTCGGCGTGGCCACCGTGTACGCACCCACGTCGTACACCGTGGCGCTCTCACCGGAGGATGCCGAGAACCTCGGTTCGTTCCGTGCCACGCTCGCCGGCGAGCTTGCCACCTACATTGCCGATCACGCCCGCGAGCGCGGTTACCATCTGCACGGCAAGCCGAAGGTCGAGTTCGTGGTGCACGACGACCTCCGCCTCGGCCGGTTCCGGGTGAGCGCCGCGCTTTCCGAGGAGCCCGCCGCGGTGCCTCAGGCCGTCGAGTCTCACCCCCCTGTCGCGCCCGGTATGGCCACCGTCACCGTGGGCGACCTCGGCCACGACGTGGCGCTCAGTGGCGACCAGGTGCTCGTGGGGCGGCTTGCCGAGTGCCAGATCCACCTCGATGACGCCAACGTCTCGCGCCGCCATGCGGCATTCGTGCGGTTGGACTCCGGTTGGGCGATCACCGACCTCGGCTCCACGAACGGCACGCGCGTCAACGGTGAGGCGATCGAGCGGGTCCGCCTGCACGATGGCGACGTGATCGAGATCGGGCTCGCCCGGCTCGTCTACCACGAGCCGAGAGGATGAGCGATGGTCGACGTCGTTTTGCTCTTCGGACGCATAGTGCTGCTCGGGCTGCTCTACCTCTTCCTGATCGCGGCCGTGAAGACCGGCATCGGCATGATCGGCGGCCGTGCGCGACAGGCCGGCGGCGGTCTCGCGCTCCGGGTCACGCGCGGTCCGCGTGAGATCACCGGCGTGAGCGTCCCGTTGGGCGGGCCTGTGATCATCGGCCGCTCACCAGACGCCGATCTTGTGATCGCCGACGACTTCGTGTCCTCCACCCACGCCCGGGTAAGCACCACCGAGTCCGGCCCCGTGCTCGAGGACCTCGGCTCCACCAACGGCACCCTGCTGAACGGTCAGCCCGTCACCCGCCCGATGCCGCTGGGCCCCGGTGACGCCATCGAGCTCGGACGCAACAGGATCGAGGTGGTGAAGCTGTGAGCGCCTACCGCGACCCCGGATACGCCGGCGACAGCCATGTCGGGCGCGTCCGCTCGGACAACGAGGACGCGTTCCTGCTCGCACCGCCGCTCTTCGCCGTAGCCGATGGTCTCGGTGGCCACCAGGCTGGCGAGGTCGCGAGTTCGCTCGCGATCGACACGCTGCTCGAAAACGCGCCGCGCACCGGCGATGCCAAGGCGCTCGGCCGGGCCGTGCGCAGAGCCAACGCGGCCGTGATCGAGGCCGCCGCCGCCGGCCGTGGCAAGTCCGGGATGGGCACCACGCTCACCGCCGTGATGGTGGAGGGTACGCGACTCTCGGTCGCGCACGTGGGCGACAGCCGCGCGTACCTGCTGCACCTCGGCACGCTCCAGCAGCTCACCGACGACCACTCGCTCGTGGCCGACCTCGTGCGTCAGGGCAGGATCACCGCCGAGGAGTCGCGCGTCCACCCCAACCGCAGCGTGATCACCCGTGCGCTGGGCTCCGATCCCGACATGATGGCCGACGCTTTCGAAGCCGAAGCCGCCATCGGCGACCGCCTGCTCCTCGCCACCGACGGGCTCACCTCGATGGTCGCCGACGATGAGATCGAGGCGGTCCTGGCGACCGCCCCAACGCCCGATGCCGCCGTGAACGAACTGATCGACCGGGCACTGAGCGCGGGCGGACAGGACAACATCACGGTCGTGGTCGCCGACATCGGCACGCATCCACGCGCGTCACGAGGCTCAGGCTCTGCCCGCCGGTGGGCCGTGCGGGTCCTCTGGGTGCTCGCCGCGCTGGCCGTGATCGGCGGCGCCGCGCTTGCGGCGCGCTCGTACGCCCGCTCGCAGGCCTACGTCATCGATGAAGCGGGCTACGTCGCAGTGTACGAAGGCGTGCCGGGCGTGTTCGCCGGGTTCACTATGAACGAGCGGTCCCGCGTCACCACCGTGCCGGTGAGCGCGCTCGACCCCATCACGCGGGCCCGCCTCGCGCAGGGCATCCAGGTGGACGGCCTTGCCGAGGCGCTGACCCTCGTTGAGACGTACCGGGAGCGCGCCGCCGAGACCTCCCCGTCCGCGGGCCCGTAGCCGGCGATGCGGACCAGACGCGACACCGAGCTCGTCCTTCTGCTGGCCGCCGCACCCGCGGTGGTCCTTCTGTTCGTCCTCGTGCACGGCGCCCATGGCGGCGAGGTCGGTCTCGCACAGCTCGCGGTGCCCCTCGGCCTGTTCGGCTGTTTCGTCGTCGCGCACGTGGCGGCGCGCTTCCTCGCTCGTGGTGCCGACCCCGTGCTGCTTCCCGTGGCGTTCCTGCTCACGGGCGTAGGACTCGCCACCATCACGCGCCTCGATCCGGAGCTCGCCCAGAGCCAGGTGCTCTGGGTGCTCGCGGGCATCGTGGCGCTTGTGGCCACGCTTGCGGCGGTGCCCTCGCTCGAGCGGCTCGCTCGCTACAAGTACACGATCGCACTCGGCGGTATCGTGCTGCTGATCCTTCCGGCGGTGATCGGCGTCGAGGTCAACGGGGCCAAGCTCTGGCTGCGCTTCGCCGGCATGTCGTTCCAGCCCGCCGAGGTAGCCAAGATCCTCATCGTGCTCTTCCTCGGCGCCTATCTCGCCGAGAAGCGCGAGGTGCTGTCGGTCGCCACCAAGCGCACCCTCGGCGTCTGGCTTCCGCCGGCGCGACACCTCGGGCCGTTGCTGCTCATGTGGGCCGTGAGCCTCGTAGTGCTCGTGGCCGAGAAGGACCTGGGCTCGAGCCTGCTCTTCTTCGGCACGTTCCTCGTGATGCTCTACGCCGCTACCGGCCGGCCCGCCTACGTGGTCACCGGATTCGGGCTGTTCGCCGTGGGCGCCACGGCCGCCTATCTGGTGTTCGGACACGTGCAGCAGCGTGTCGCGATCTGGCTCGACCCGTTCGCGGACGCCGCGGGGCGCGGCTATCAGCTCGTGCAATCGCTGTTCGCGCTTGCCGATGGCCGCATGATCGGCCTGGGCGTGGGCCGGGGGCTGCCGGGACGGATCCCGTTCGTGGAGACCGACTTCATCTTCACGGCCATCGGCGAGGAGCTCGGCCTGCTGGGCGGCGCGGCGATCATCATCGCGTTCCTCGTCCTCTGCCTGCGGGGCCTGTCCACCGCCGCCCGCGCGCGCTCGGACATGGCCGCCATCACCGCCACCGGCCTGGTGGCGATCATCGGGTTGCAGTCGTTCGTGATCATCGGCGGCGTGACCCGGCTGATCCCGCTCACGGGCATCACGCTGCCGTTCGTGAGCTACGGCGGCAGCTCGCTGCTCTCCAACTTCATCCTGCTCGGCCTGCTGATGCGTGCCGGCGACGCCGGCACGGGAAGCGAGACCGACCTCATCGTCTCGGGCGGTACCGGCCTGCTGGGTCGGCTCGCCCTTACCCGCCGGCTCACCGGTGTTGGGGTGATGGTCGCGGTGCTCATGGTGGCGCTCGTGGCCAATCTCACGTACGTCCAGGTCATCTCCGCTGACCGGCTGGCCGCCAACCCCGCGAACACCCGCGGCCTCACCGCCGAGATGCGGCAGGAGCGTGGCGCGATCATCACGGCCGACGGCGTGGTGCTCGCCGACTCGGTGCGCGAGGGCGAGACGTACACCCGGCGATATCCACAGGGTGATACGGCAGCGCATGTCGTCGGCTACCACAGCCTGAAGTACGGGCGCGCCGGGATCGAAGCGGCGGCCAACGAGGCGCTTGCCGGCAAGCGCGACTTCGCGAACCTCGCCGACATGATAGAGGCCGCGGCCGGTGTGCCGGTGCCTGGTAATGACGTGCGGCTCACCATCGACTCCCGCGTCCAGGCGGCCGCCGAGGCGGCCCTCGGCGACCGGCGCGGGGCGTGTGTGGCGATCGACCCCACCACCGGCGCCGTGCTCGCCTATGCGTCCAACCCCGGTTACGACCCCGGCACTATCGATGAAGCCTGGGAGGCCCTCTCGGGTGATGACGGCGGGGCGCCGCTTGTGGACCGCGTGGGCAGCAGCCTGTACCCGCCGGGCTCGACCTTCAAGGTCGTTACGCTGGCGGCAGCGCTGCAAAGCGGGGTGGCATCGCTCGAAACGACCTACACCGGTCCGGCACGCATCGACATCGGTGGGGCGCCGGTCACCAACTACGGTGGCAGCGCGTACGGTGCCATCGATCTGCTCAAAGCCACCTCCAGCTCGGTGAACACGGTCTTCGCCCAACTCGCCCGCGACGTCGGCGCACAGCGGCTCGTGGCGCAGTGCGAGGAGTTCGGCATAGGCTCCCGTGTCCCGTTCGACCTCCCCACGGTGGCCTCGCTCATGCCCGACCCGGACGAGATGACCGTGTGGGAGACGGCGTGGGCCGGCGTGGGACAACCCGTGGGAGAGCACGAGAGCCCGCCGGGACCGCAAGTCACCCCGCTGCAGATGGCGCTCATCACTGCCGGCATCGCCAACGACGGAACGGTCATGCGGCCGTATCTCATCGACGCGATCACCGACCGCTCGGGTCGCGTGATCACCGGCACCACTCCCCGCACCTGGACGAACGCGATCGACCCGGTCACGGCCCGATCGGTCACCGAGGCGATGGTCGCGGTCGTCCGCTCGGGCTCAGGTGGACGCGCGGCGATACAGGGGGTCACCGTGGCCGGCAAGACCGGCACAGCCGAGGCCGGCAAGTCGGTTGAGACGCACGCGTGGTTCGTAGGATTCGCCCCCGCCGAGGAGCCACGCGTGGCTGTGGCGATCGTTCTCGAGAACTCGGGTGTGGGCGGCACGGTCGCCGCCCCCGCGGCGCGCGGCGTCCTGCAGGCCGGCCTGGAAGCGGTTCGCTGAGACCCGCTGCGAGGGCGCTACCCATACGGTAGAATAGGGCGGCGCCCGGGCGCCGTACAGTATGCAGAGAGGGCGGTTCATCCGTGGACGATGTCGTATTCGGACGTAGATACAGAGTCATAGAGAAGATCGGCTCCGGCGGCATGGCCGACGTGTTCAAGGCCGTGGACGATGTCCTCGGCAGGACCGTCGCCGTCAAGGTGCTGCACCCGCGCTACGCGTCCGATCCCACGTTCGTGGCCCGGTTCCGCCAGGAAGCGCAGGCGGCGGCGAACCTCTCGCATCCCAACATCGTGAACATGTACGACTGGGGTCGCGACGGCGAGACGTACTACATAGTCATGGAGTACGTGAAAGGCACCGACCTGAAGTCGCTCGTAGCCCAGCAGGGCCCGCTCGACCCGCGCAAGGCGGCCGAGTACGCGGCGCAGGTGTGCAGCGCGCTTGCCGTGGCGCACGGCTACGACATCATCCATCGCGACATCAAGCCGCATAACATCGTGCTCGCACCCGATGGCACGGTGAAGGTGATGGACTTCGGCATCGCACGTGCCGGGAACACCACGATGACGCAGACGGGCTCGGTGCTGGGGACCGCTCAGTACATCAGCCCCGAACAGGCACAGGGCAAGCAGCTGTCCCCAGCCTCCGATCTCTACTCGCTCGGCGTCACCCTCTACGAGCTGGTGACCGGCAGGCCGCCGTTCGATGCGGACACCCCGGTCGCCACCGCGCTGCAACAGGTGAACGACGAGCCGATCCCGCCGCGACAGGTGCGCGCGTCGATCCCTCCGGCGCTTGAGGCCGTGATCCTGCGCGCGATGCGCAAGAATCCCGCCGAGCGCTACACCTCGGCCACCGAGATGCGCGACGACCTGCGTCGCGTGCTGAACGGCGACGGCCCCGCCAGCGGCGTATACGCGGGCGGGGCATCGCCCGACCACACAAGCGTGTTGCCACCGGTAGAGCGCGCGGCAAGCGCGCGGCCGGCGAGCGCCCCGCGTGTGCAGCCCGTGCCCGAGCGCCGCATGAGCCCGTGGGCCTGGGTGGCGATCGTCGCCGCACTGCTCGTAGTGGGCCTCGGTGTGGCATACGCGCTCGGCGCGTTCGGCGGCGGCGGCGTGGTCGTACCGCCGCTTGCGGGTCTCACCGAAGAGCAGGCACAGACCGAGCTCGAAGCCGCCGGACTCACGCTCGGCGTGGTCGGCACCGAGAACAGTGACACCGTGGAGCCGGGCATCATCATCAGCCAGGACCCGGAGGCGGGAGACAAGGTCGAGGAGGGCACCGCGATCAACATCGTGGTGAGCCTCGGCATCGAGCAGGTGGTCGTCCCTGACCTCACGGAGTACAAGGAAGCCGATGCGATCGCAGCGATCCGGTCCACCGGCGAGCTGGAGTACGACCACAGCGAGCCGGAGAACAGCACGGAGGTCGCCAAGGGTCTCGTCATCCGCACCGAGCCTGCGGCCGGTGCACCCGTGCCCAAGGGCACGCCCGTCATCCTGTACGTTTCCGAGGGCGTTGAGCTGGTGAAGGTGCCCGACGTGACCGGCCTGTCGCTCGCCAAGGCGCAGGCGCAGCTCGAGGACATCGGCCTGAAAGCGAAGACCACGGAGGCGTTCAGCGACAGCGTGCCCAAGGGCAGCGTGATCTCACAGAAGCCCGATCCCACCGTGCTGATCGAGGCCGGGAGCACGGTCACGCTCGAGATATCCAAGGGGCCCGAGGTGATCATCGTGCCGGACGTGCGCACAATGAACGAGGCCGACGCCAAGAAGGCGCTCACGGACCTCGGCCTGGAGCCGAAGGTCACCTATGTGACGAGCCCGGACGATGGCATCGTGGTCAATCAGTTCCCGATCCCCGGCGCCTCCGCCAAGCGCGGCGACGTGGTCGAGATCGAGGTCGGCAAGACGCCCGGCGATGGTGCTGGCGACTAACGCCTCGATCGCTGAGCACCGTAATAGCGCACACCGAACAGGCCCGCGATCAGCGGGCCTGTTCGCGTTCATGCCACGCCGCACGCAGGGCGGCGATCACCTCGGCGTCGGCGATTTGTCCGAACCGCGTGTAGTACTGGCCGACCGCCTGCATGTGAGGATCGACCCACAGCACCACCAGCTCGTCTGCGACCTGATGGAGCGCTTGTTCGGCCGAAGGTGACGCCACGGGCGCCGCAACGATGATGCGCGCCGCGCCACGGCGTCTGAGTGAGCGCGCCGCCGCCAGGAGCGTGAGTCCGGTGGCGATGCCGTCGTCCACGAGCACGACAACGCGTCCCGCGATCACCGGTGCGGCACGGTCTCCCCGGTACGCCGCGAGCCGGCGCCGGATCTCCGCACCCGCGCTCACGGCCTCCCGCTGGAGGTACTCCGCGTCGGCCACCAGGCGCTCGCCCGCGATGAGCTCGCCGTCGGCGTCGACCGCCGCGACGGCGTACTCGGGATTCCCCGGCGCGCCGATCTTCCGCACGACCTCGATGTCGAGATCGAGCCCGAGCGCGCGTGCCACCTCGGCGGCAACGATCACCCCGCCGCGCGGGACGCCGAGCACGAGCGTGTCCGCGGGAAGCGCCCGCCCAGGGCTACCGATACCCGGTCGTCCGGCAAGCGCCTCAGCCAGACGCCGGCCTGCGTCGATCCGATCGGTGAACATCAGGCCCACCCCCTTCCGCAACAGGGCCTACCCACGTGTATTCCCACGTCTCAGCGCTCTGATGACCGGATGCACCGGACCGCCACCTGGTGGGCGGGTATCATGAACGCGGAGGTGGCGACATGCTCACAGGACTCAACGATACCGTCAGGCTCGCCAACGGCGTGGAGATGCCGCGGCTCGGCCTTGGCACATACAAGTCGGCCGAAGGCGGCGATGTGGAGGGCTCGGTGCTCGCGGCTCTCGAGCTCGGCTACCGGAGCATCGACACGGCGTCGCTCTACGGCAACGAGGCCGGCATCGGCCAGGCGATCGCCGCAAGCGGCGTTGCGCGAGACGAGATCTTCCTCACAAGCAAGGTCTGGAACGATGAGCAGGGCTACGACAATACGCTCGCGGCGTTCTCGCGCAGCCTCGAGCGGCTGGGCACCAGCTACCTGGATCTGTATCTCGTGCACTGGCCGCGCGAACAAACGCGCGAGACCTGGCGCGCGATCGAGCGCCTCTACGCCGAGGGCGTGGTGCGCGCTATCGGTGTGTGCAACCACCTGGAGCACCATCTGGAGGCGCTGCTCAGAGTAGCCGAGGTCGCCCCGATGGTGAACCAGTACGAGATGCACCCCTGGCTGCAGCAGCCGTCGCTGCGGGAGTACTGCGAAACGCACGGCATCGTGGTGGAGGCGTGGGCGCCGCTCATGAAGGGCCGCGTGGCCGAGGAGCCCGTGCTCGTTGAGATCGCGGCGCGCCACGGCAAGAGCCCGGCGCAGGTGGCGATCCGCTGGCTGTTGCAGCGCGGCATGGTGACGATCCCCAAGTCGGTACACCGCGAGCGCATAGCCGAGAACGCCGGCGTGTTCGACTTCGGGCTCACCGACGCCGAGATGTCGGCGATCGACGCCGTGGACCGTGGGTACCGCTTCGGACCGGAACCGGACCGGGGCGGAGAGCGCTAAGCGCGTATTCTCGTTACTCCGACGTGTAGAACCGCGCGCCCGCAGGATCGCGCGCATCCTCAGCGCTGCCACCCAGGTGCGAGGTCGTATCGTCCCACGCCTGCTGGATGCGCGTGCGATCGGCCGTATCCACGCCGGGGTACTCCGCGTCGGCGAGCACGTCGCCGATCGGCAGCACGCGGTGCTCCTTGCCGGCCTCATCGGTATCATCCACCCACACCGGCACGTACTCCACCGTCACGAGCGATGTGATGCCGCTGCGCATGTCCTTCTGGAAACCGAGCTCCAGCAGCAGCCCCGTGTTACGGTACCGCTCACGCTGGTTGGACACGAAGTTGCCGAGCGAGTGGATGATGAACCCGGTACGTGCGCTGCCGTCCTCCCAGGTAGCCGCCACCGTCTCCATCGGCTGGATCACGTGCGGGTGGCTGCCGAGCACCACATCGGCGCCTGCCTCGATCATCGCCGTCTCCACGGCTTTCTGCGCCTCGGACGGCTGGCGCTGATACTCCACGCCGTTATGGATGCTCACGATCACGAGGTCAGGCTCGAGCTGCCGGGCACGCTTCACATCGGCGATCATCCGGTCGGTGTCGATGACACCCACCATCCACTTCTTGTCCGACGGCGCGGTGAAGCCGTTCATCCCGTACGTGTACGCGAGGACGGCGACCTTCGCGCCGTTCACCTCGGCCACCAGGATGCGCCCGGCCTCCTCGGCCGTGCGGGCGGTGCCGGTGTGCTGCGCACCGAGTTCATCGAGCACGTCGAGCGTGCGCGTGAGGCCCGCGGGCCCACGGTCGAGCGTGTGGTTGTTCGCGGTGGTGAGCACATCAAAGCCCGACTTCACGAGCGCCGCGGCGAACGAGTCGGGTGAGTTGAACGTCGGGTAGCCGGTATACCCGCGGTCGGCTCCCGCGAGCGTGGTCTCCAAGTTGCCGATCGCCAGATCCGCGGCGCTGATCCGTGGCGCCACCGGCGCGAAGCACGGCTCGAAATCGTATCCGTCGGCGACCCTGGCGGACGTGAGCTGCGGCGTGTGCACCATGAGGTCGCCCACCGCAAGGATCGTGAAGCGCTCTACCGGCGGCTCCGGCTCGGCCACCTGCCGCTCGACTGTGGCACTCGGCCACACGCCGCCCACGGTGGTGGCGATCGCGAGGTCGGGAGCCACCGCTCCCGGGATCCAGATCAGGCCGGCAAGGGTGAGTGCCGCCGTCACGAGCACAACGGCAAGCGACACCCCTATGGCTTTGAGTGCCCGCATGCGAGGACCCCTCACCTGGTGCGCGGCCGGAGGTGGCGGAACGGCCACATTCTACGGGGCGCCGAAGCAAAACGCACGCCGTGACCGGGCACGGGCGCCGATGGACGCGCCTGGCGCCGGTGGTCCAGGGTGCGGCTTACCAGCGTCCACCTAGCCCTCCACCCCGTCGGCGTTCCTGATCTCCTTGCGCTTGATCTTGCCGCCGAGGGTCTTGGGGAGCTCGTCTGTGAACTCGACGATGCGCGGGTACTTGTACGGCGCGGTCGTCTTCTTCACGTGGTCCTGGAGCTCCTTGGCGAGCTCCGGTGAGCCGGTCCAGCCCTTGGCGAGCACGATCGTGGCCTTCACCACGAGCCCCCGCACGGGATCGGGGGCTGCGGTCACCGCACACTCCACCACGGCGGGGTGCTCGATAAGCGCGCTTTCCACCTCGAAGGGACCGATGCGGTATCCCGAGCACTTGATGACGTCGTCGTTGCGGCCCACGAAGTAGTAGTAGCCATCCGGGTCGCGCCAGGCCACGTCCTTGGTATCGTAGTACGCTCCGCCAACGGCGGCCTCGGTCATCGCGTCGTCGTGGTAGTAACCCACGAACAGTCCCGGAGGATACGCGTCCTTGAGGCCGGTCACGCAGATCGTGCCTTCCTCGCCGTCCTCGGCCTCCAGACCGTCCTCGGTCATGAGCTTCATGTTGAGCAGCGGCGACGGCTTGCCCATCGAGCCGGGGCGCGGCTCCACCCACGGGAACGTGGCCACCATCACCGGGCCTTCGGTCTGGCCGAAGCCCTCCCGGATCTTCTTGCCCGTGAACGCCTCCCACTGCTTGGTGACCTCAGGATTGAGCGGCTCGCCCGCGGTGGCAAAGGTCTCCACGCTCGAGAAGTCGTACGCCGATACGTCCTCCTGCAGCATGAACCGGTACATCGTGGGCGGCACGCAGAACGTGCGGACGCGGTAGTCTTGCACCTTCCGCATCAACGTCGCCGGCACGAACTTCTTCATGTCGTACCCGAGGACGGTGGCGCCGCAGATCCACTGGCCGTAGATCTTGCCCCAGCCGAACTTGGCCCAACCTGAGTCCGAGACGGTGAGGTGCAGCTCGTTCTCTCGCACCTGCAGCCAGTACCGGGCGGTGATGATATGGCCGAGCGGGTGGAGGAAGTTGTGCATCACCATCTTGGCCAGACCTGTGGTGCCCGAGGTGAAGTAGATGAGCATCGTGTCGTAGCCGCCGGGGTACGCCTCGCCGGTGGGCCGCGCCCACTCATCGCTGTGCGCTTCGAGCAGCTCATCAAAGGAGAGCCACCCGTCGCGCGCGGGGCCCGCCACGATACATGTCTCGATGGTCGGCGCGTTCGAGCGCGCGCCATCCACCTGTGAAAGCACGTACGCATCATCCACGCACACCATCATCTTCACGCCCGCGCTCTCGGCACGATAGACGAGGTCCTTGGTGGTCAGCTGTACCGAACCAGGGATGAGGATCGCGCCGATCTTGTGGAGCGCTACCGCGGTGATCCAGTACTCCCAACGGCGGCGCAGCACGAGCATGACCACATCGCCCTTGCTGATGCCGAGGTCGGAGAACGCGTTCGCCATGCGGTTCGAGAGCCGCGAAACGTCCGAGAACGTGAACGTGCGCTCAGCGCCATCGTCGTCACACCACACGAGCGCTCGCTTCTCCGGTTCAACGCGCGCCCATTCATCCACAACGTCATAGCCGAAGTTGAAATCATCGGTGGGTTCGATGCGGAAGTTCTCGCGGAAGTCCTCGTACGAATCGAACTCGATACGTGGACAGTACTGCTTGAGGATGTGGTCCATGTGATCTCCTGATGGGCGCACGGCGTGCCGGACAGACAGACGCGGGTTTGTGCCGCTACTCGACGATGACGGTCACGAACTGGGCCGGCTCATCGCCGCCGCACTTCTGCCCGTGCGGGTGCGTGGGATTGAAGTAGATGCTGTCGCCCTCTTCGAGGACGAGTTTGTGATCGTCGTACGTGACGATCACGGTGCCCTTGATCACCAGGTTGAACTCCTGGCCGCGATGCGTCACGAGATCGGCCGGCTCATCGGAGGGGTCGAGCGTCACCAGCAATGGCTGCATGATCTTGTGAGCGAACCCCCATGCGAGGTCCTGGTAGTTGTAGCCGGGATAGCGGTCCACGGTGCGGCCGGTGCCGGCTTTCACCACCTGGAACGTGTCGAGCCGCCCGGGGATGCCGGTGAGGATCTCGGTGAGGTCCACGCCGAACTTGCTCGCCATATGGAAGATGGCCGAGATGGGCACGTCGGCCCCGGTCTCCTCGTAGGCGATGTACGTCTCGAGATCGATGCCGAGATCGGCGGCCATGTCCTCACGCGGGATGTCGCACGATTCGCGTAGCCCCTTGATCCTGAGACCGATGTCCTTGAACTGCGTGGTCATGCGCCGCTCCTTACCCGTCGTGTGACGCCTGGCGATGTCGCCGCCGACGCGTCCCCTCGCCCTACTCGGCCACCCAGCCATCGGGGAGCGAGCACACCGGCGCCGACTCCCCGTCCTCGTTGAGCATGCCGATCTCGAACGCCTTGCGGTTCTTGCCGAGCAGGTGCGCCTTCTTGGGCGGCACACTCTTCACGATCGCCTGGTCGAGCGCCACGGGGTCGCAGAAGCCGATCTCGCGCAGCATCTTGCCGACGAGGATGACACTCGCGAGTCCCTTGAGACCGCTCTCCTCCGCCAACTGCGTGGACGGGACCGGGAAGATGGTGATGTCGGTGCGCTCGGGCAACCGCTGGCACATCGTGGAATCGATGATGACCTTGCCGCCGGGCACCACCGAGTCGATGAACTTGTCGAGCGAGGGCTGGTTCATGGCCACGAGCACGTCGGGCTCGAGTACGAGCGGGCTCCCGATGGGTTCATCGGCCAACACGACGCTGCAGTTGGCGGTGCCGCCACGCATCTCCGGGCCGTAGGAGGGCAGCCACGAGAGCTCGCGGCCCTCGATGAGTCCGGCGTATGCAATGAGCTTGCCAGCGAACAGGATGCCCTGGCCACCGAAGCCAGCCAGCAGGATGTTGAGAGGAGCCGCCATCATGCCTCGCCTCCCTCAGCGAGCGCCGCAGCGTGCGCCGCAGCCGCCTCGGCCACGTTGGCGAACCCATCGGCCTTGACGTCCTTGTACACGCCGAGCGGGTAGTACGGAAGCATGTTGTCGCGCATCCACTGGAGCGCGTCTGACGGCGAGAGGCCCCAGTTGGTGGGGCAGGTGGAGACGACTTCGATGATCGTGTAGCCCACGCCCTCGATCTGGTACTCGAAGGCCTTCTTGATTGCCCGCTTGGCGGCACGCACGTTCTTGGGCGTATCGACCGTGACCCGCTGAGCGAGCGCGACACCGTCGAGCGTGGAGAGCATCTCCACGACGCGAATCGGGAAGCCCGCCTCGTTCACGTCGCGCCCGTACGGACTCGTCTGCGTGATCTGGTTCGGCAGCGACGTGGGTGCGAGCTGCCCTCCGGTCATACCGTAGATGGCGTTGTTGATGAAGATGATGGTGATCTTCTCGCCACGCGTGGCGGCGTGCACGGTCTCGGCCATGCCGATCGACGCGAGGTCGCCGTCGCCCTGGTAGGCGAAGACGACGTTGCCGGGCAGCGCGCGCTTAAGGCCGGTGGCCACCGCCGGGGCGCGGCCGTGCGCGGCCTGCACCATATCGCAGCCGAAGAACTCGTACGCGAGCACCGAGCAGCCCACCGGCGCGACACCGACGGTCGTGCCCTCGATGCGGAGCTCGTCCATCGTCTCGGCCACGAGGCGATGCACGATACCGTGCGTGCACCCGGGGCAGTACGAGAAGGGTGCTTCCGTGAGGGCTTCGGGGCGCTTGTAGACGACCTTGCTCACCTCGCACCTCCTTCCAGCGACGCGGCGATCCGCTCGATAGCGGCGAGCGTCTCGACGGGTGTGGGGATGATGCCGCCGGCGCGGCCGAAGAACTCCACCGGCACGCGGCCACAGACGGCAAGGCGCACGTCCTCGACCATCTGGCCCATGTTCATCTCCACGGTAAGGATGGCCTTCGCGCGGTCCGCCGCCGCGCCGATCGCGTTGACCGGGAACGGCCACAGCGTGATCGGACGGATGAGGCCGACTTTGATGCCCTTCTCGCGCGCCTTGTTCACAGCGCTTCGCGCGATGCGCGAGCTGGCGCCGAAGGCCACGACCACGATGTCGGCGTCGTCGACGAGGTACTCCTCCGCCCGCTGCTCGGCGGCCTTGATGCGCTCGTACCGCTCGAACCGCTCGATGTTGGTGTCCTCGAGCTCCTCGGGCTTGAGGTAGAGCGAATTCACGACGTTGTGCGGGCGCTCGCCCCTGTGGCCGGTGACCGCCCACGGCTTCTCGGGGAGCTCGGTCTTGGGCTCGGGCAGGACCACGGGCTCCATCATCTGGCCGAGCATTCCGTCGGCGAGGATCATCACCGGCATCCGGTACTCGTCGGCAAGGTCGAACGCGCGGAAGACATAGTCGGTCATCTCCTGCACCGTGGAGGGTGCGAGCACGATGAGATGGAAGTCGCCGTGGCCGGTGGCGCGGGTGGCCTGGAAGTAGTCGGATTGCGAGGGCTGGATGCCCCCGAGGCCGGGGCCGCCGCGCTGCACGTTGATGATGACACCCGGCAGGTCGGCGCCCGCCATGTAGCTGATGCCCTCGCCCTTGAGCGAGATGCCCGGCGAACTCGAGGACGTCATCGCGCGCTTGCCGGCCGCCGATGCGCCGTACACCATGTTGATGGCCGCGATCTCACTCTCGGCCTGCAGGTAGACGCCGCCGGCCTTGCCCATGCGCTTGGCCATGTAGGCGGCAAGCTCGGTCTGCGGCGTGATGGGATAGCCGAAGAAGAACCGGCAACCGGCGCGGATGGCCGCCTCGGCCAGCGCTTCGTTGCCTTTCATGAGGACTTTCTCGGTCACGTTATCCCTACCTTTCGACCGTGATGGCGACGTCGGGGCACATGACGGCGCAGTTGGCGCAGCCGGTGCACAGCGACTCGTCGGTCAGCATCGCGGGGTGATACCCCTTGTCGGTGATCGTGTCAGGATCGAGCACGATGCACGTGCTCGGACAGACGTCCACGCACAGGCCGCAGCCCTTGCAGTAGCGTCCGTCGACGATGATACGGGCCATTCGGAGACCTCCTCGTGCAGACGGGAGCGAGCTCCCGGGGTAGTGACATGCCCGACACCCTACGAGGCGTCCTCCCAGGGTGTGCGGACGTGAATCGTAATAGGATAGGCGTTTTCCACGAATCCCGCAGCACCCGCTGTGCCCGAAAGCTCGGCGGCGAGCCGCTCGGGAATGGTCGTGAAGCGCAGTGGCAGGCCGAGGAGCGCGGCGGTGTCGCGGGCAAACCCGAGCGAGTGGAGGACGGTCTGCGCGGTGGTCTCGTCGCGCAGGTGCGAGTTGTTCACCACTCCCGTGGCCTTCAGGTGGCATGCGGCCTCAATCTCCGCGAGAAGCGCGGCGGCCTCGGCAGTTTCGGCCGTGAGGTTCCGGTAGTGGTTGATCACATAGAGCATCTCGTGGTCGATGGACGCGATCTCCTTCGCGTACCGGCCGAGCGCGGTGGCGCCCACGTCGTCGCCGCCGACGTCGAAGACGACCGCGCCCTCGGTATCGAACGCCGCGCTCACCGCCCCCGAGAGCGATGGCGTATCGAGCGTCGTGCCTGCGAAGGTGGGAGAGATCACCCGCACGCCGCGTTCGGCGAGCATCGAGGTGTAGTCCGACGAGCGGAAGTATGGGTTCACCACGTCGAGGTCCACGAGCATGACCTCGTCGTAGAAGGCTGCGAGGTCGAGCGCAAGGTTGATCGACAGGTTCGTCTTGCCGGAACCGTAGTGTCCGGTGACGACGGTGAATCGGGCAATGTCGTGCGGATCGAACATGCGGTGCTCCTCGGTAGCGGGCCGGGATATGTCACTCCCTCATTGTAGAATGGCAGGAGTGCCTATACCCGTCACGCGGAGAAGAGACGCCATGGCCCCATCCACCAAGGAAGCCCAGCGAGCCGAGCTCCACAAGACGATCTGGCGCATAGCCAACGACCTGCGCGGTTCTGTAGACGGGTGGGAC
>Ga0228536_1000496_pt1 | contig 70272 bp, 61 predicted proteins | sample SJ1Smetagenome_FD_168611 | JGI IMG/M metagenome (GOLD analysis project Ga0228536, IMG submission 168611) | Enriched culture of PCE-dechlorinating microbial communities from Ithaca, New York, USA - SJ1.S | ecosystem: Engineered > Modeled > Simulated communities (microbial... > Unclassified...
GCTTTACCATATGATTCGCCCCCTTGGTGGATTTGAGATCTTGTTGCTTTGTGGTGAATCAATGATATCTCAAAAACACCGGGGGCTTTTTAATTTTCCTCAAAACCTATTTTGGACAAGAGTGAATTATTACAGAAAAAATAGGGAAAGCAAACACAATCTTCAACGGCTCATCCAGGGGGACAAATATTTCTTCCCCTTGGATACGCGTTAAAACATGCATACATTTTCTTGCCGAGTACCTCCAGCAAGAAAAACTTTTCCCGGAAAAATATTATATTCCTTCTTAATCAACAAGTGCTATTTCCCATTCTATACAATCTACAGAGCTATACTACACCAAATAAAAGATAAAAAGAAGCTTTCAAGACGAAATTAGAGACTAATGAATTAGAACACATCATTTGATTGTCCGGTAAAAAACACAAATTTCAAAAAGCGCAAAACTATCGCTTTCCATGAACACCGCCAACTTAGGCCCGAGTTGACGTCCCTTCAGGAAATGCTCGAATTGGCTTCGATCCGATCAACCGGATTCAGAGCTGTAGCCAGCTTTCTTCTGCCCTCTTCCGCGAATCGCCTCTTTCTTCTCCTCCGCCCCGCCTCCGAACCCGCCGCTCAGATACCCCTTCACCGTGAAGTCCGCCTTCCGGCACTCCTGGACGAAACGGGTCGTCCAGTCGCCCGCGAGGCGCTGGAGGGCGTGGCGTTCTCTTCGGAGGCATCGGTTCCGCAGAGGGTGGGAGGCGAACTCGGTGACGACGTTGAAGAGGGCGTAGGCGTTCTCGCCGAACTCTTCGCAGGCGCGATCGCAGAGGTCTTCGGCGTGCTGTTTCAGCGCTTCCCACTCCGCAAGCAGCGGCGCGTTCCCCTCCTTCTGTTCGGGTGCGCGGAGCAGCAGAACTTTCTGGAAGAGCGGGAGGATATCGGCGCGGGGAACCCCGCACGCGCGCAGCGTCTCCAACGATTCGAGGAGGCTGTTTCTGAGTTCTTTAAGAGAATCCTTCGCCACGAGGAATGTGATCTCTTCCTTTATCTCCTTGCGGGAGTGGGGGTAGCTGAAGCGGATGACCGAGCGGGGGAGGATCAGACCGTTGCCGCACACCTTGCGGAAGTAGCCGACGTTGAAGGAGAGCGCCCGCTGCCCGTTGTAGCTGTTGGTGACGCGGACGAAGGGGCCGAATACGTCCTTGGCGCCTCCCTTGGGAAAAAAGCTGAAATCCGATGCGGTGCGCTTGTGTTGAAGGTCGATGTAGCAGTGACCTCCGCTCTCCGGAGCGTCCACTTTGTGCAGTTCCCACTCGTCGGGCTTCGTATGGGGAAAGACCGCCGAGGCGCACCGGTACGCCCAGTCAAGGGCCTGCCGGTTGTCCACCAGGCGATAGTCGCGCCCGACCACGCCGACCACGCGGTTTTCCCGCGTGTTGACGATGGCCTTCTTGTCGCGCACGGCAAGGCGCTTCGTCGCCCCTCCCTCGCCGATTTCCGCGAACACGGGAAACTCCTCCACCGGAAACAGCACGTCTTCAAGAGCCGCCAAACGGGACACGGTCTTCCCTCCTCGCTTCAAGTCGAATTTCGCCTTCTACCAAAGGAGGAGCGAATCAGTCGATCCGCCCCTCCTGAATGAACCTTTCTATCAGTGCGCGCACAACGGAGTTCGCCGAATACATCGCGCCCGGACGCTCTTCGTTCAATGTCTCCACCGCCCTGTACAGGTCGCGTTTCATCTTCTCGGGAAGACGGATTAAAAGAGTGGTGCTGTCCTTGGCGTACTGATTCGGCATGGCGCTTCCCCCCTCTATTCGAGGGCGCGGACAATCTCCACGAGGTCTCCGTACCCGCGGATCGAGTCGGCGATGAACGAAACGATGCGATCCGACCAGCCGTAACAGTAAAAAGTGTTTTCGTCTTCGGGCGGAACCATGGCGAACTGGTACGGAGAGACGTTTATCACGAAAACACGGGTTTCGGCGTTGACCTTCCTGCGGTACCCTTTAAGAACGTTGAAAAACGGGGAGCCCGTGTTCTGCTGCTCGTCGGTGACGATAACGATGGTGTCGCAGAATACGCGGGAAGCGATCATCTCGCGTACTGAAACGCCGGTATTGGTGCCTCCCGAGGCTTCGATCCGCGATGCGGCGGCGAGGATGGACTCTCCGGGCCGCGTTGCGAAGGGGATGGATTCTGTGTTGAAGAGGCGGATGAACGTGTCGCCTTCCGACTTCCGCAGTATGGAGAGCGCGAGCAGCGCCCCGGCTTGGAGCATCTGTCCGCTCATGGAGCAGGAGATGTCGAGCAGAACGGCTGTTCTTCCGGGAATTTCGGGAAGAGCGTCCGCGGAGAGTTCGACGGCCTTTTCGAGGGCGCGGCGAAGCCAGGGAACGTCGACCATTGACCATGCGGAGGCGAAACGGAACGGGAGAATCTTCGCTTTGCGGATGGTTTCCGGGTTGGAAAAGCGTTCCTCGATCCCTGGCTGAGGTTCCGCTTGTGTGAAGACACCGTTGCGGGCGAGGGTGGCGAGGTGCCGCAACAGGGAGAACAAAGTCATGTCCGGCAGAAGCGCCCTCCAGAGTTCGGGCGACATGCTCTCCACCGAACCGGTGAGCGCGTTCCACGGAATCCGCCCTGCGCGGATCAGTTCGACGGCTTCGGAGAGATTCTCGCGGACATCGAGCCTCTTGAGCTTCTCGAATGCGGCAATGCGCGGAAGCAGACGAGGGTCGGGGCCGTCCGGACCGCTTTTTCCGGCGATGTACCGAAAGAGGGCCTGCACGGTTTCGTTCCCCGGCTTCGGGTGATAGACGCGGAGCAGATCTTTCAGAGAGTAGCCCCGTCCTTCCCCGCTGTATTTGAGCGCCTCGTACTCGTCGAGCCGCTCCAGACGCGCGCAGGCGAGCTTCTTGACCAGCCTGCCGCCCTGCCCTCTTCCCAGGGATTGCAAGGCGAGGGTGAACTCGACAAGATCGGCGACGGTGATGACGACGCGGTCGAAAACGAGGGCGAAACGGCGGGGGGCGGCGAGGGAGAGCACGGCGAGGCCGATCAGGGGCTGCAGGCGCATGAACCCCTCGTTACGGGCATAGACAAGGGCGCGGGCCATGAAGTCGGGATTTTCGTCGGCGGCGAAACGGTGCAGCGCAAGCGCGTGCTCGCCCAGCATCTCCTCGGACGCGTAGAAAACGCCGGAGATTGTGTTGACGAGCAGCATCCGGAGGTACTCCTCCCGCCAGTCGCGCTCGAACGCCGGATATTTCTCGCAGTTCAGCGGAAAAGCCGCGGTTCTCCCTTTCAGGACTTCCAGCGCATGCCCCATCGCGATCACCTCTTGCCGTGAATTTTTGAACAGGTATCCGAAGAAAAAAAGGAACCCGCGAGGAATATTGGGCGAGGTCAACCTTGTGGGCGGGAAACCCGCGCATACAAGGCTATTTCGAAGTATCCCCGCCCGGCGCCTCAACGAATTCCGCAAAGAGTATATAGGGTATATTAATACCTGTCAAGGGGGGAGGAGAAATTTTTCTCCACTCCCCAGGCAGAAAAAAGCGTTGACACTTCCGTACAGGAGCCGTACAATCATCGCGGAGGTGTTCCTCATGGAGAAAACATCAGTGAAAGAAAGCCGGATCGAAGCCCGCATTCCCTCCGATCTCAAGAAACGCCTCGCCAGGGCTGCGGCCCTGCAAGGGCGCACCCTCTCCGACTTCGTCGTCTCCGCGGCGGCGGAGGCCGCGCGCCGCACCATCGAAGAAGAAACGCTGCTGCGCCTGTGCGAAGAGGACAGCCGTGCGCTGGCGCTCGACCTCTGCGCCCCCGAAAGGGAGCCCTCCCCCAGGCTGCGTGTCGCAGCGGCCCGCTACGATGCTGCGAAGCAGCCGGAATGAGCTGGAGATGCGTCCCGCTTTCGTCCGCGCATGATCGCAAGACGTTCGCGTGCGGCGTGGCGGAGCTTGACGAGTATTTTCGAAATCGTGCCGGGCAGGATCAGAAGAGAGGCTTCGCCTCGGTCTACGTCGCCGAATCCGAAACCGGCAAGAAGGACGCCGTCTGCGGCTACTACACTCTCTCCGCAGCAGGCGTCCTTCTTGAGAATCTTCCCGAGGCTCTGAAGGCAAAAATGCCGAGATACCCCTCCGTCCCGGCGGTTCGACTTGGAAAACTCGCCGTCTCGCTCGACTGCCGGGGGCAAGGTCTTGGAGAATATTTGCTCATCGACGCAATACGCAGAAGCCTGTCCGCCGCTGTAGGGTGGACTCTTTTCGTCGTGGACGCCAAAGACGAGAGCGCCCGGTGTTTTTTCCTGCACTTCGGATTCACTCCCCTTCCCAAGGAAGAGCGAACGCTCTACCTTCGGCGCAAGGATATCGAAAAATTGTAGCCGTCTACCAATGAGCTTTCAATACCTTCCGCGCCGTCGTACGCGCGCAAGCCGTTCGGCGTTGTCGTCGTAGTAGCCGAGGGTTTGCGAGTCCATGCGAGACCGTCTCCGCCTGCGCTGCCGCTTTCGATCGTCAGGAATCCCCTACATCTTCGACGAACTCGTAGCTTCCGTGCCACTCGCCGTAGCTTTCGGAGAAGATGCCGTTCCTCTCGGCGCCGGCATACTCTTTCCGGCCCGGAAGAATCCGGACGGCGACTATTCCCTCCTCTTCCTGGCGGAGCACCCCGGCATGCACTGCAGCGACCGCAAGGCTCGAGTCGTCGGTGTAAACGCCGTCTCCCCAGATGTTGCCGTGCGCCGTTCCCCGAACGCGGAAACGGAACACTTCGCCGTTCCGTCCTCGGAAGGATTCCAGATTCCCGGGATCGTCCGGAACCGTTCCATCCGCAACGGAAATGTCCGAGGAAACTTCGACTCCCAGCTCCCTGAGGCGATCCTTCGCGATCCCTTCAAGGAAGTCCCCCGTGTTTCCGCTCTGCTCCAGATAGGCCGTATACGCCGCTATCGCCTTCTCCTTTTGTCCGGTGCGCTCCATAGCCCTGCCGTAGCCGATGAAGTGGTCGAGCAGGTGCGCCGTCTTCGGGTCGGGAATGACTTCGTCGTAGAGGGCCGCAGCCTTCTCCCACATCTCCTCCTGCTCGTACAGAAAGAGAAGGCGCTGTTTCACAAGGGGGAGTCCGGGAGTGGAAAACATGGAGAACTTGTCGTCCAGTACGCGGGAGCCCGGGTAGCGCGCCAGATACTGCTCCAGCAACGCGACGGCGTCCTTGTTTCTGGGCGGATCGAACGCCTGCATGTACATGTTGCTCAGCATCCAGTAGGCCTCTTCGGCGCGCCGCACGCGGGGAGCTTTTTCGATAACCTCCAGGAAGAGAGGCTCGATTCCTTGAACATCCTGATCGTCCTTGGCGGCTATCCGATTGAAGAGCGTCCTCGCGAGCTTCTGCTGCTCGATAAGAGGCAACTCCTCCGCGAATACGCTCCCGACGCCCCACGATACCGAAACCGCCACGAAGAGCAGAGAGAGCGCGATGCAGATGAACACACGCAATACCCTTCTTTTCACACAAAACACCTCCCTTTCAGCCTGAACACCCCTTGCACACCGGTATTCTTCGCTCCCCAACCTGTCTTTCCAGCAAAAGCCCGGAATCCCTTCACTGCGGGCGGGGATGAACGACACTTCGGAGCCCGCGCCTTGCGGACAGCTGAATAGTACGATTTTTCCGACGAAAAATCAACAGATTACGCGCAGATGCATACTCTTCATGGTATTTTCGACAGTCTTCTTGCAACACACCGCCCAAATTCTTCTGAATCGAGTAGGAGGGAGCGGCTAGCCCCCGTCCTCTCACACCACCGTGCGTACCGTTCGGTATACGGCGGTTCACGGAGTTTAACCTGTAGACAGAACCGAACTCGGACTGAACAGGCCTTGGGATTCGAAGTATTGGATTCCGAAGGCTTTGTTTTATTGGGGCGTTCGCGCCAACCGCCAGTATCCTTTGCGCGATCCGCTGATTTTGACGGCCCATTCATACGGTATCCCTCGGGCCATCAGCTCCCGCCGTCGTGTCTTTGTCTTTAAAAAACGTCATATCCGGTCATACTCAAAAGAGAATCACCCTCGATATGGAGAACAAGCGTTGCCCATGCGACCTCGCGCCCAGACCGTCTTTCCTCGTCACGCGGCGCAACAGGCGCAAGCCGATCCTCTCGAAGAGCAGTTCCGCATCACCCGACTCGCGGTCCACGTGGAGCCTCCCATCCGGGATATAGTCATATGCAATTCGTCTTCACCTCATTTTCTTTTCGAAGCGGAAGAAATAATCTCCGCCTACCATATCTTCAGGCGAATCGGGGTCTTTGTGCCGGGGATTGAAGAATTCCACTATGTGAAAGCCGCATCGATTCACATAAAAATGAATATTTCGCTTTTCAAAATACGGGGTAACGGTTTCCCAAACTTTTGTGTCAGGATGCAGCTTTTCAACTTCTTTCCAAATAGCCTGTCCCACACCACGACTCTGCGTTCCATATTTTACATAGAGGAAATCAAGATGATTGCGTTGTGCTTCTTTGTCGATTACAACGATAGCTCCACCAACCATTTCACCATTCACAACCGCTTTGTAAGCAAATGCCCCTTTTTTTGATAATGCAATGTCGATGTCCTTTTCAGGAAGTATCTCCACATCCAAGTCAGAAACCTCTGCCGCTATTCCTTTTTGAAAAGCCTCTTGCATATCCTTTTTGTATTCTGTCAAATCTTCTTGACTGACAGGTACCAACTTAAAATTCATATATGATGCTCCTTTTACAGGATACTGATACTTTTTTCGTTTTACGATAAGGAACACTGCTGTAAGCACAACCGCCATCACTTCAGCTGCAACAATGGAAATCCAAATACCATCAATTTGCCAAATCATTGGGAGAAGCAAAACAGAGCCGAGTTGGAACACCAATGTACGCAAGAAAGCAATCAAGGCGGAGGTTAGTCCGTCGTTCAGAGCAGTAAAGAAACCTGAACCGAAAATGGCAAAACCCATAAAGGGAAATGCAATGGCGAAAATACGGAATCCGGAAACAGTCAAATTCATCAGCTCTTTGTCGTAACCCACGAATATTTGAGCCAACGGAACAGCAAGCAGCTGTGCGGCAGTTACCATAACGAGCCCACCAACACCAAGCAGTCGAAGGCTTTTTTTTAAAAGTCCCTTGAGTTCGTCGTGATTTCTTGCTCCATCGTGATAAGCGAAAACAGGTGCTACACCTACAGAGTAACCTATAAAGGCAGCCGAAAAAACCATGCTGACAAACATCATGACACCATAAGCTGCCACACCGTTTTCCCCGGCGAATTTCAGAAGCTGTATGTTATAGAGCATTCCCACGATACTCATGGAAACATTGTTCATGAATTCGGAAGATCCGTTGGTACAAGCCTTGAAAATTGTCTTGCCATAAAAGCTGGTTTTGCCGAGGCGAAGAATACTGCTGTTTTTCCGAGAAAAATAGACAACAGGAATAATGCCGCCTATAAACTGGCTGACAGCCGTAGCAATAGCCGCTCCTGCCAGCTTATATTCCAGCGGAAGAAGAATCACCAAAAAAGCATCCAAAACCATATTGGCAACACCGGCCGCACCCGTCACGAAAAGGCCGAACCCAGGCTTTTCCGCCGCTACAAAAAAGCTTTGAAACACAAGTTGCAACACAAAAAACGGTAAAGTTGTAAGAATGATTCGTCCATAAACAACACAATGCTCAAGCAGCTCTTCTTTTGCACCAAGCAGCGCGGCAATGGGACGAATAAATACAAATCCCGATATGGTGAAGAGGACACCAAGAACAAAAGCCACATACACAAACAGGGAGAAATATCTGTTCGCCTTTTCCTTGTCACCCGCACCGAAGGCGTTGGCAACAATGGCGGTTCCTCCGGCGCCGAACATGAAGCCAACAGTTGCCACGATCATCAAAAATGGCATGATCAGATTGACTGCGGAAAATGCCACTTTGCCTGCATAATTCGAGACAAAGAATCCGTCCACCACACTGTAAATGGATGTAAAAATCATCATAGCAATGGACGGAAGTGTAAATTTTATCAGCTTACCGTAGGTGAAACGATCCGAAAGCTGTATCGTCATGATTTCCTGCCAAACCAACTGATCGCAAAGTCTGCAACAGCCGGCGCCAAGTCCTTAATATCCCAATCGCTTGTATTTATTATTAAGTGATATGCGTCACGCCGCCCCCACTCGGCGCCCGAAAGGATTTCCCTTGTCCGAGAGCGAATCTTATCGATCTCTTTCATCCTCTGAACGAGAGCTTTTTCCGTAAGTTGTTCGCTCTCCGAAGCACGTTCCATACAACGCTTCACCTTTGCCTCCACAACAGCACAAACAAATGTATTGAACGGATTGTATTTCTTTAAAATCACATCGGCGTTTCTACCTACGATGATACAATCCTTGCCCAAGGCGGCAATGTCCTCGATCACTCTTTTTTGCTCAAGCAGAAGAGTTACCCCGCTTGTTTGCATATATGTCGCAGAACCGATAGTGCTTCGAAAAGTAATGGGGAAATTCCGCCAACCGTGATTGTGTAACCTGCCCTCTACATAATTCGGATCAAGCCCGCTTTTTTCAGCAACAGCAGAAATAATTTCACTGTCGTAATAATCAAAGCTCATAATATCCGCAAGACGTTTTCCGAGTTCACGTCCTCCGGAGCCGAATTCACGACTTATAGTAATAATTTTCATTGCCTCTCTCCTTTATAAAGCACCGATTCGCTTACGAAAACAATCCGCATATTTTTCCATCAGACGAATGTATGTGTTGATTTCTTCTGTCGACCAAGATTCAAAAGCCTGTACTTCCGCTTCGTAGAGCTTCGCCACAGTCTTCTTCACATACTCTTTGCCCTTTTCCGTCAGGACGATTTTTTTTGCTCTGCCTGTGTACTGTTCCAGAAATAGAATGCCATCAGCCTCTAAACCTCGAATAGCCGAGTTCACCGTCTGTTTGCTGATTCCCGATTTCTTATAAATATCGCTGAGCAAACAAATTTCGCCCGCGTCGTAGATTGTATACAACACAATAGAGACGCTGTCCGTAATGCCCAGCTTTAACGATGCCTGATGATACAATGCTTCCATTTCAGAAGTCAGATAATTGATTCGATGAATTTCGTCAAATCTCTTTTGATTCATCACCATACCTCCAAGTACGATTTCGTACCTTTATTATAGTACGAAATCGTACTTTCATCAATAGGGTTCAAAAAAGTTACAAAAACGAAACTCGTGGAAAATATCCCACGAGCCGAGTCGAATGCCGGAGGCGAGGTCTTGGAGATTATTTTGCTCATCGACGCCATACGCAGAAGCCTGTCCGCTTCCGTTGGTTGGACTCGTTTCGTCGTCGACGCACAAGACGAAAACACCCCCGACGCCCCACGATACCGAGCCCACCACAAAGAGCAGAGAAAGCGAGATGCGGATGAACACACGCAATACCATTTACTACGCGATACACCTCCCTTTTCGTCCGGAGCACCCGATGCGCATTACCATACATTGCTCCCAAGCGCGTCTTTTCAGACCTGCAATCGAAACTTTTTCACTCCTGCCGGGGTCAACAACACTTCGAAACTCCTTCTTGCGACACTTAGCAGACGGTTGAAAATATGATTTTTGACGAAAAATCAATCCTTCTTCCTTCGAGTATCATCGCCCCGATACATACACTTGCCGACATTAGTACGACTTCAGAGCGAAACTCTCGCCAAGCTTCTTCCGAAAACAAAGAAGCGCCGGATCTCGGGCGAGATCTCCGGCGCTTCTTTTCTCTGTGTTTTTCCAGATTTACAGCTTGCCTACCAGATCGATCCCCGGAGTCAGGGTGTCCGCCCCGGGCTTCCACTTGGCGGGGCAGACCTTGTCGCCGTACTTGGCGACGAACTGGGCGGCCTGCACCTTGCGGAGCAGCTCCTCGGCATTGCGGCCTATACCCATGTCGTGGATCTCGTACGCCTTGATCACCCCTTCGGGATCGACGATGAAGGTGCCGCGAAGCGCCTGTCCGTCGCTCTCGACCATCACGCCGAAGAAACGGGAAAGAACGCATGCGGGGTCGGCGAGCATGGGGTACTGTATTCTCTTGATGGTCTCCGACGCGTCGGCCCACGCCTTATGCACGAAGTGCGTATCGGTGGAGACGGAGTAGATTTCGCAGCCGATCTCCTTGAACTGCTCGTAAAAATCGGAGAGATCGTCGAGTTCCGTGGGGCAGACGAAGGTAAAGTCCGCGGGGTAGAAGAAGAAGACTCCCCATTTACCAAGAACGGAATCCCGTGTAACTTCAGTGAACTTCCCGTTGCGATACGCCTGAACTTTGAATTCCTCCAAACGACGTCCGATCAAATTTTCCATAATGCACCCTCCTCGAAAAGTATGTATTTCTTATGAACCGCGGATGTGGCCGCAAGCCGCGTCCGCGGAGAGAATCCAATTAAAAGCAAGTCGATTTAAAACAACAGTTAAATGATAGTCCATGTTGTTAGGTTTGTCTACCTCAAAAAGAAGAAAAACATAAAAATGCCGGAGAAAAATTTTTCACTCTTTTCTCGATGCAACACGATGCGACAGAGCGCCCTCCGGTTGTCGGACCGAAGGGCGCTCTGTCGCATCGATATGTTTTCGCTACGCGTTCCCCGTCTCTTCTTCCGGGGGCTTCTCCCTGTGCGGGTCGGTCTCGACGGGTTCGCCCGCGTCGGCCATCCAGCGTTCCGGCCCGGCCTCGCGGGGAACGGGCCAAGGCGCTTCGTTCTTCTGTCCGCCCTTCATGTAGGCGGGCAGCTCCATTCCCGCCATCTTGAACATGTCCTGCAGCGGCGGGATGGATTTCATCAGGCCGGAGAGGAAGTTCGCGGTGGAGGTCTTGTCGCTCGTTCCTCCGGCGCTGTCCCAGACCGTGACCTTGTCGATCTTGATCCCCTTGACGGCCTCGACCTGCGTCTTCACCAGTTCGGGGAGCTTGTCGGCGATCATCATCATGATGGCCTTGTCGGTATCGCCGCCCGCTGCCTTGACCAGGCGCTCGAAGCCCTCCGCCTGTTTGACCAGAATCTCGCGGAGTCCTTTGGCCTCGGCGTTCATCTTCGCGAAGATGGCGTCGGCCTCGCCCGCGGCCTTTCGGCGCATCTCCTCCGCGTCGGCGTCGGCGCGGATCTGGATCTTTTCCTTCTCGATTCCGGCATACACAAGCACGTCGGCCTCCTGGGTGGCCTTCTCGCGCTTGGCGCGCGCAAGCTCGGCTTCCTCCTCCGCCTTGTACGACTCCTCCAGCGCCTTGGCCGCCTGCACCTTCTCCGCGGCTTCGGCGAGCCTGTTGGACTCCGCCTGCTTTTCGCGGCGCTCCGCCTCCGACTGCGCGATGGTGATCTTCGACCGGTTCTCTCCCTCGACTGCGGCGGCGTTCGCCTGAGCAACCTGAATCCGCTGGTCTCTCTGCGCGTTGGCCTCGCCGATGGCCCCGTCGCGGTCCTGCTCGGCGACGCTCTTCTTCGCGTCGTTGACGGCCTTGGCCGCCGCTTCCTTGCCGAGCGCCTGGATGTAGCCGGACTCGTCGTTGATGTCGGTGACGTTGACGTTGATCAGGCGCAGGCCGATCTTCTTCAGCTCGGCCTCCACGTTGGCGGTGACGTTGGCGAGGAACTTGTCGCGGTCGGTGTTGATCTCCTCGATATCCATGGTGGCGATGACGAGGCGGAGCTGGCCGAAGATGATGTCTTTGGACAGCTCCTGTATCTCCGCGAGCTGGAGCCCCAGAAGTCGCTCGGCGGCGTTCTGCATGATGCCCGGCTCGGTGGAGATGCCGACCGTGAAGCGCGAGGGGACGTCGACGCGGATGTTCTGCTTGCTGAGCGCGTTTCTGAGGTTGACTTCGATGGAGAGCGGCGTCAGGTCGAGGAACTGGTAGGCCTGAATGACGGGCCAGATGAACGCGGCGCCTCCGTGGATGCACTTGGAGGACTGGTGCTGTCCGTCGATCGTCCCCACCTTTCCGTAGACCACGAGGATCTTGTCGGAGGGGCACTTCTTGTAACGAGCGAAGAGCGCGGCTACGGTGGTGAAGATGATGACGACTATCAGGGTGATCAGAATCAGACCGAATGTCATAGGTATCCTCTCCTTTCAGATGTCGGACGTGTTACGCCTTCTCGACCAGCAGCACGCCGTTGCCGGCGACCTCCGCAACCCGCACTGCGGTCCCTCTTGGAAGCGCCTCCCCCGCCGTCACGGCGTCGATCTCGCGAAGCGAGCCCTGCAGCGTGATGGAGATCTTCCCCCGTCCCGAGCGGCCTCCGGGGATGGGGATGTAGACCTCCCCCGTTCCGCCGATCGCGTTGTTGACGTCCATCGTGCCGCTCTGCGCCAGCCGCGTGATGGAGACGAAGAGCAGCGCGACGAGCAGCATGACCCCGCCCGCGATGAGCAGAGAGCCGAAGAGGACGAGGTATTCGCCCGCCCCGGCGTTGTGGAGCGTGATGCCGCTCCAGCCGAAGACCGTGAAGAAGGTGATGAAGTTCTTCACGGTGAAGATGCGGAAACCGCTCGCCTCGCCCGCCTCTCCGTCTCCGTCCGAGTCGAGGCCCTCTCCTCCGTCGCCTTCCACGCCGCCGTCCGCGTCCTCCCCGCCCATGCCCGTGAAGGTAAGCACGAGCTGAATAAAGAAGAGCACGGTAAAGGGAATCGCGATATACCAGAAGATTTTTTCAAACATGATCATGCCGCTCCACCACTCGCCCAATCGCACCGCCTCCTTTGCGCTGCCTGAATGTATGTCGTTAACTGCGGATTCGCAGGCTGAACTTGACGACGACCTCTTCGTCGGGTTTTGCGGGAACGTCGAAGCGGAGCGTGAAGGCGTCGGCCTGTTCGTACGGATGGGTCGATGCGATCACTTCCCAGTCCCCCCAGACGGGTTCCAAGAAGGAGACGACGACGGACTCCTCCTTCTTGCGGTTTCTGACGACCAGCTCCCACGACGTCTCGTAGAGGTTGTCGGCCAGCTTCCTGTAGCGCGTCTGCCGGCGTTCGGCGACCACGTCGAACGCCTCGCCCACCCTCAGGCGGACCTCCTCGTTGCGCGGCGTGTGCTCGATGCGGTCCTCGCCGATGAACTGGAGGCTGCCTTGGGAGTCTTTCTTGTACAGCCTGATGATCCCCTTGGGAAGCGGCATGCCGAGGTTGTTCTCCTCGGAATTTTTAAAGGAGATGACGACGTCCACCTTCTGTTTCAGCAGCCCCCGCTGGAGCGACGAGGTGAAGTAGTGCCGTTCGCCGCGGGTGATGTACTCCTTGCCGATCTTCGTCCCGAACGCTTCGAGCAGGCTGATCTGCTTGGTCTGGTTGTTCCCTATCGTCGTCTTCCGCGACAGGTTGTAGATGTGGTATTCGAAAAATGATTCTTCCACGAAGGAGGGCGCAGCCTCCGGAACCGGCATTCCCATCCCCCGGTACATGGGGGGAGGAACGACGTCGGCGATCGTCTGCACTTCTCCCGCGATCAGTTTGAGCGTCGCGTCCCGGTACGCCGCGCCGCTCCTGTTGTTCAGGGTGACCCACCCGGTGAGGTCGGCGGCGGTGTCGGCGTCGTCGAGGACGAAGATGTAGTCCGCCTTCCACGTCATCCCCTTCGTCAGGTAGGAGACCTCGACGTCGTGCTTCTCCTTCGCGGAGTTGGCATAGAGCCACGCCAAGGTGGGGCGCGCATAGAGGTTGTCCGGTATGGAGGGGACGATCTTCAGCCCGGGGTAGTTCAGGTAGATCTGGCCGCCGATGTCGAAGACGAGCCCGTTGTTCGTGCTCAGCAGCGTGCCCTCGACGATCTCCTTCTTCCCCTGGTAGTCGTTCCATACCTCGATCTTCACCGTGCGCCCGACGAACTTCTCCAGCAGCTTCTCCGGGCTGATGAGGTCGTACTCGTAGTTCTGCTCGAGAATCGCCAGCGAGCGGGGATCGTTGAGCGACTTCACATGCACCGTTTCCGGCCTGATGGCGGAAGCCACGTCCATGAAACGCAGCTCACCCTGTCCCTCTTTAAGCAGGATGCTCCTGACGTCCTTCACAAGGGCGAGATCCGTGTTGTACACCGTGACCTCTACCCCCGTCCGATCGGCTTCCGAGCTCGAAACCACCTCCGCCCCGAGTGCAGGCAGGGCGGAAAAGAAGACGAGCAGGAAGAAACACAGGAACAGGATGTGTACGCTTTTCATTTGTCAAACCTCCCCTTTTTCCACAATGCTAGGAACACACGTTTTGTTCACCGCTCTCCGACTACGTCGCACCCGCGGATTCCGCGAGAGCGTCGAGCAGGAAGAGCACACGCATTAAATAGAGCAGCACGCCGCCGTTCGCGGCGAGGATGACGCCGATGAGCAGTCCGGGGATGATCCCGGGCGCGAGCATCGACGAGCCGAACATCGCCGAGAGTCCCCCCAGGGCGATCTGCGTGGAGTACAGTTTGACGAGGAGCGACGGAACCGGTGTGGAGGGCAGCATCTTCCGCGTCTTCACCAGCGAGGGGAGCGCCTTCGCCAGCGTGAGGCCTCCGTTCAGGATGTTGAGCACGCCGACGAGGAGCGTCAGCGGGGCGACCAGGATGTCCGGCACGATGCAGGAGACGATGCCGAGTCCGGCGAACAACACGCCGAGGTACACGACGAGCCAAGAACGAGGGAATGCGCCGATGGGGGTATTCCCCGCCGCAAGCATCTGCACCGAGAAGACGACCATCAGCAGGCCGAGCTGCGCGCTTCCCGAGAAGGGGAGCAGGCCGAGGTTCACGGGCAGGAGCAGGGCTCCGAGGAGCATCATGAAGACGCCGGTGAGCATGAGCATCGCCTTGTCGAAGGGGAGCCCGCCCTTCTCTCCCGCATCCGCGGAAGCCTCTGGGTACTCCGTGTACACGGCGGCGAGGACGCGCGAGAGATTCAGTATCGCCGCGCCGTAGAGGAGAACCGCCGTCGCAGTGCCGTACCCGGACAGAAAGTCCGGCCTGTGCACGAGCAGTCCGGAGAGCATGGACAGCGCATAGACCGCGCCGCACGCGAAGGGCAGGGGCCGGAGCACGCCCCCGACGCGCAACCACAAGCGGAGTTTTTCCTTGGAGAAGAGCATCTGAAGCAACAGGAGCGCCCCTCCGGGTCCGAGGCAGACGACCAGCATCCACCGAGCGAGCATGTTCGGTATTCCGGGGATGAAGCAGGTCACGATCCCGATAGAGGCGACCGAAACGCCGACGCCGAGCAGCGCGTTCGACACGGGAAGCTCGCCGAAAGGCGTCTTCCCGAGCATGACGGTCTGCAGGGCGAAGAAGAAGAGCAGAAGACCGTACAGGCCGTTCTCATAGTACGGCAGCAGGCCCGCGTACACCGGGAAGAGCAGGATTCCGGCGATGAACACCGTCATTCCGGCGATGAACAGCAAGACGGTTTCCAGCGGCAGGCACACGATATCGAAGAGTCCGCGACGCATCGGATCAAGCCTCCTTTCTTCAGAGAAGGGGACGCGCCCTAATAGTACGTCCCCTTCGTCCTGTAGTTCTCCCGGCGCTCGGCGGCCAACTTCCGTGCGAAGACGTCGTACTCATCCCTCCGCTCCCTGTAGGTCGCGTCGAAATCGCGCATCGTCTGCGGGAAGATGATCAGGAGGGATTTCTTCTCCACCTCCGTCAGAATGTACTCGACCGCGTCGTCCACGCGGACGGCGTCCGGAGGCGGCGGAACGTCCCCGAAGATCGCGGTGGCCACGTTGCCGGGGCAGAAGACGCTGAAGTTCAGCCCCTCCGTCTCCAGCTCGTACTGCAGGCTCTCCGTCATGGAGATCACGGCGGCTTTCGTGGCGGCGTAGACCGCCTGGTACGGAATGGGCACCCGCCCCGTGATGGAGCCGGTATTCACGATATGCCCGAAGCCCTGCTCGCGCATGAGGGGAATCGCGCCGTACGTGCCGTAGACGACGCCCATCAGGTTGAGATCCACGACGAACTTCCATATCTCGAAGGTGATCTTCTCGGTGGGAAGCGTCATGCCTATCCCCGCGTTGTTGAAGACGAAATCGAGATGCCCTTCGAACGCTTTCGCCCTGGAGACGAGTTCGGCGACCTGTTCCTGCTTGGTCACGTCGGCGAGTACGGGGAAGACCTTTCCGGGATACTGTTCGTTCAGGCGCTTCGACTCCCGCGTGAGGTTCTCCTCCTTGACGTCGCCCATGAAGACGGCGGCGGCGCCCTTCGCCAGCAGATGCTCGACGAGCCCCAGACCGATTCCCGAGGCGGCTCCCGTCACCGCGGAGACCTTGTTCTCATAATATCCGGCCATCACATACACTCCCTTCTTTACGGCAGCATTTTCGAGTCGCCCACGTTGAGCCTGGCGGTTCCCTTCACCATCTTCGCGCCCGTATACTGTACGACCGGCAGTCCGGCCAGCTCTCCGACGATCCTGCACTGGAGCGGATGCTGCTCGTAGGTGAGCGGCGTCCAGCGGATCGATCCCTCGCCCGTCCACACCCGCCGGACCACCATCTCCTGCGGATAGAGCGTCGCATGGCTCAGCGTCGCGCCCCCCTTGCCGAGGTTGGGCAGGTATCGCCAACCGAAGAAATTCACCTTCGGATTTTTGTTGACCTCGGCGATCTGCTCTTCGTCGAGTTCTCCCTGTCGTGTAAGTTCGAGGGAGAGGAACGTGTTGCTCTCGTAGCTCGCGGACGTGAACCAGCGCTCGCCTACGCGGCGTTCCGAGGCAATGTCCGCGAAGATCTTCGGCATGCCGTCTTCCTCGCGCCCGCCGATGATCGGGCACGCCTTGTTCTCCCAGATGACCAGCACGTACTCGCCGACGAGCCCTTCGGAATTTCCTTCGTACCGGACCGGAACGCTCGCTTGAATCAAGCGATACTCGCCCCCGGCCATCCAGTCGACATCGCGGCAGTTGGCGTACTGCACGTTCACCATCGGTTCGAGCATCTCGAAATCCCGGGGGATGAAGCGCAGCAGCGCGTCCGCCTCCGTCCGGAACGAAACGCAGATGCACGTCATGTCGCCGTAGACCGTCCGCACCGGGTAGAACGGGTCGCCTCCGAAATGCACCGGCATCTTGTAGACGTAGTTTTCGTTGAACCTGAACAGGCCTCGCATTCCCACCCCTCCATTCGAAGAATATATTCATCTATTATACTCTTTTTGCTACAACAAAAAGAGCGCATCCTAAAAATTCGGACACGCTCTTTTTCCGACTGCGTCTCGACCGGCGGCAACTACTTCATCGAAGCGGATGCAGACGCGTGTTCCCGGAGCAGTTCCAGAAAGGCCGCGCCGTACTTCTCCCGCTTGGCGTACCCCACGCCGCTCACCTGGAGCAGTTCGTCCGGCGTCTGCGGCAGCTTCTCGCACATGTCGCGAAGCGTCGCGTCGGCGAAGACCACGAAGGCGGGGACGCCCTGCGCGCTCGCGATCTCTTTTCGGAGGGCGCGCAGCTTGTCGAAGAGTTCGAGGTCGCTCGGCTCCATGAGCATGCTCGGTTTCTTCGATTCGGCGACAAGCGGCTTCGGTTCTTCCTTCGCCACGGGCATCATGAGTTTTTCTCCCCGGAAGAGCACGCCCCTGGCGGCCTGCGTCGTCTTCACCACGGGGAACTCGTCGTCCGTTATCGTGATGTACCCCCTCGCGAGCAGAAAGTCGATCTTCGCGCGCAGAGAACGCTCGCTCTCGTCCTTCATGATGCCGTAGGTGGAAAGCTCGTCGAGGCCCAGCTTGAGCACACGCTCGCTTTTGCTCCCGCGCAGCGTGCCGATGAGCAGCGAGACTCCGTAGCGCTCCTTCATCCTGAGCACGCAGGAGAGAATCTTCTGCGCGGGGATGGTGATATCCTCCTGCTCGAAGTCGCGGAGGCAGTTGGAGCAGTGGCCGCAGGCCGCGGGGGACTCGTCCCCGAAATAGGTCAGGATGGCGGCCCGGAGACAGTCCGTCGTGTGGCAGTAGGCGACCATCTTGCGCAGCCTGTTCCGCTCGGATTCGCGCACCTTCTTCAGCGTCTCCTCGTCCAGTTCTTCGTTCTCGCGCTCCTTTTCGATGAAGAACTGATTCGTGAGCACGTCCTGCCCGCCGTAGAAGAGCACGCACTCCGCGGGGGAGCCGTCCCGTCCGGCGCGCCCCGCCTCCTGGTAGTAGCTCTCCATGTTCTTCGGCATGTTGTAGTGGAGCACGTACGCGACGTTCGACTTGTCGATCCCCATTCCGAAAGCGTTGGTCGCCACCATGATCCGCGCGTCGTCGGCCTGGAAGCGGTCCTGGTTCTCGCGCCGCTCCTCCTGCGTCAGTCCGGCGTGGTAGCGCGTCGCGGAGTACCCCGCGTCGCGGAGCGTCTCGCAGACCTCGTCGACGGTCTTGCGCGTCAAGCAGTAGACGATGCCGCTCTTCTCGCTGCGGCTGCGCAGAAAGTCCTTCAGCGCCGCCGGTTTGCTCTTCGGCGACTGTACTTCGAAGTAGAGGTTTTTGCGGTCGAAACCCGTAGTGACGACGTGCGGAGCGCGGAGGTTCAACAACTGGACGATGTCGTCGCGCACCTGCGGCGTCGCCGTGGCGGTGAAGGCCCCGAGCACGGGGCGGAGCGGGAGCGAGTGAATAAACTCGCCGATCTTCAGGTAGCTCGGGCGGAAGTCCTGCCCCCACTGCGAGACGCAGTGCGCCTCGTCGACGGCGACGAACGGGATGGAAGCGCCTCGGGCAAACTCCATGAAATCCTCCGTCGCGAGGCGTTCCGGCGCGACGTAGAGCAGCGTGTACTTCCCCGCGCGGGCGTTGCGGAGGACGGTCTTCATCTGGGGGAACGTGAGCGTGCTGTTGAGAAACGCGGCGGCCACACCCGACTGACGGAGCGCGCTCACCTGGTCCTTCATCAGGGAGATCAGCGGGGAGACGACCAACGAGACACCCTCGAAGAGGAGCGACGGGATCTGGAAGCAGAGCGACTTTCCCGCCCCCGTCGGCATGATCCCCACCGCGTCGCGCCCGTCGAGCAGCGCGTCGATGACCTCCTCCTGCCCGGAGCGGAAGCCCCCGAAGCCAAAGTACTCCTTCAGCACGACGTGCTTGTTGCGCATACTACTTTTCCACCTCGTCGAGGGCGAGGGCGAGGGCGCCGCAGACTCCCGCGTCGGCTCCGAGAGAGGGGGGGACGATGTACCCGTCGATGCCCTCTTCGAGAGCGTGGGAGACGATGTACCCGTCGAGGACGTCCCTTACCTCCGCGCGGACCATCCCGAAGAAGCGCTCGATCCCGAGAAGGCCGCCGTTCGGGACGCTCCCGCCGAGGATGATCCGCCGGGGCGAGAGCGCGCAGACGACGTTGGCGAGGGCCAGCGCGACGTAGCGGGTCTCGAAGCGCCATGCGGAAGAGTCCGGGGAGATCTCCTCGGCGGGCGTTCCTGTCCGCTTCTTCATGGCGGGACCGGAGCAGAGCCCCTCCCAGCAGTCGCCGTGGAACGGGCAGACTCCCTCGAAGGCGTCGCCCGGAATCCTGGGGATGCGCATGTGCCCCATCTCGGGGTGGACGAGGCCGTGGACGAGCCGTCCGCCCGCCATCACCCCGGCGCCGATGCCGGTGCCGATGGTGATGTAGACGAAGTCGTCCAACCCTGCGGCGGCCCCCCAGCGCCGCTCGCCGAGCGCCGCGGCGTTCACGTCCGTGTCGAAGGCGACGGGTATGGAGGGAAAGGCGCGCCGCACCGTCCCGAGAATATCGGTATGCCGCCATCCTGCCTTCGGCGTCGTGGTGATGAAACCGTAGGTGGACGATGAAGGGTCAAGGTCCACCGGGCCGAACGAGCCTATGCCTATGGCGTACAGCGCGCCACGGCGCGTCTCTTCCTCGCGGAACCATTCCGTCGCGACGGAAAGAGCGGCGTCGGGATCGCTCCCTGAAGGGAAGACGGCCCGGCTCAGATCGCCCGGCCCGCTCCCCGCCGCGCAGACGATCTTCGTCCCCCCGGCCTCTATTCCCCCGACAAGGGGTTGTCCATTCATCGAAAAAGCCTCCTTCTTAAGTACAGTGCATACGCGCGTTCTTCTCTGCGGCGCTTCGAGAATACGGGACGGCGCACGGTTCTCCACCGCCCTGCGGACAAAGCGTATATCCGGCGCCATTTTGAGAGCGTCGACTGCTCCCTGTTCAGTTCGCGCAGCAGCGCCCCTCCACCAGCATGGCCTTCGCCAGTTCGTCGGCCTTCCTCTTGCCCTTAAGAAGTTCCACGAGGGCCAGCGCGAAGTCCATGGCGACGCCGGGGCCCGCAGCGGTTATGAGCTTTTCGCCCGCACATAGACGCTCCTCGGTACAGTTGATCTCGTCGAGGCGGCGTCTGAAGGCCGGATGGCAGGATGTCTTCTCGTCGCCGAGCAGTCCCAGGGGGTGCAGCACCACCGCCGGAGCCGCGCAGATGGCCGCGATGGCTCGCCCCTCCGCCCGCTGCTTCTTCAGCATATCGCCGAGCAGCGCGGAGGCCGCGAGGTTCGCCGCCCCCGGCATTCCCCCCGGAATCACGATCAGGTCGAAGGTCCGTCCGGCGACCTCGGCAAGCGTCATATCGGCCTGAACCGAAATACCGCGGGCCCCCTTCACCATAAGCCCCTCCAGCGACGCGACCGTCACGTCGACATCGGCCCTCCGCAGCACGTCGATCGGCGCGATCGCCTCGATCTCCTCGAATCCCTCGGCAAGCACCGTAAGCACAGTCTTCGCCATCGTCGCTCCTCCTTCTCGATAGAATTGATCATACTGAACCCGGCTTTTCGTTCTATTATACCCGAGCGCACCTCTCTCCACCGTTCGCGGATGATACAATGATGAAGCGCAGTGCGCACTTTTTCAGGAAAGGGACGGTACGGCATGACGAAAGAACGAATCGGATTCATCGGCCTAGGCATCATGGGGAAGCGCATGGCGCTGAACCTGCTCAAGGCGGGGTACTCCATGACCATCCGCAGCGGCAGCGAAGAGACCCGGAACGAGTTCGCCGCGAAGGGCGTCCGGGTGGCGCGGACTCCCGCCGATGTGGCTGCCGAAAGCGACGTGATCATCACCATGCTTCCGGGATCTCCCGAGGTGGAGGAGGTCGTCCTGGGAGATCACGGTATCATCCGCACGGTCCGGGAGGGGAGCGTCTGCATCGACACGAGTTCCATCGATCCGGTGACGTCGGTACGCATCGCCTCGGAGCTGCGGAAGAAAGGCGTCTCCATGCTCGACGCCCCGGTCAGCGGCGGCCAGGAGAAGGCGGAATCAGGCACGCTCTCCATCATGGCAGGAGGCGACGAAAAGGTCTTCGAGCGCTGCCGGGGCATTCTGCGGGCGATGGGCAAGGACGTCGTCCTCGTGGGCTGCTCGGGGGCGGGGCAGATCGCCAAGCTGGTGAACCAGTGCATCGTCGCCGTCAACATGGCGATCGTGGGCGAGGCCATGTGCCTCGGGAAGAAGGCCGGAGTGGACCCGCGGAAGATCTTCGAGGCCATACGGGGAGGGCTCGCCGGAAGCCAGTGCATGACGGACAAGGCGCCGCGCATGTTCACCGGAGACTACGCCCCCGGCGGAAAGATGTGGCTCCACGTCAAGGATCTGAAGAACGTGATGACCGCGTGCCATGAATACGATGTCGCCATGCCGCTGACCGAGAGCGTTCTGAAGATGATGGAGGAGGTCGTGCGGGACGCGGGTCCGGACACCGACCACGGAGGCGTCGCCAAGTACTTCGAAAAGCTCAACGGCGTCTCGCTGGTGACGGAATAGGGAGTGCCGCTGCCGGCGTCAGAACCGGGAAGGCTTCAGTCTACGCACACCGCTCGTCCGTCTTGACCTGCATGCTCAAACCGGTTGCATTTTTACCGTTTTAGGCAAATATCGGTAAAATTTAGGACCGGGTGATGTTAAATGCTGGAAACAGTACAGTCCCTGATTCTCAGCGTCGTTAGTTTGCTCCGCTTTTCATCCCCAGCAGCGGGGAGGGCTCGCCGTGCCAGGTCACCAGGATGTGCGTCCTCGCCCTTGTCGCGGCGACGTGGAGCAGAGAGCGCTCGCGGGTTTCCAGCTCGTCCATCATCAGCGGATCCTCCTGCTCCCGCCGCGACTTCGGCGGGACGCCGGCCTCGTCGCGGTTCTCCGGCCCTCCGGCCTCCAGCTTCACAAGAGGAAGACCTCGCCCGGCAAGCGCCTCGCGATAACGTTCAAGAAGCGCCCGCGAGCGGACGACCAGGCAGACGTCCTTCAACCACTCCCCTTTGGACTCGATCTCCTTCAGGAACCCGGCCAGAAAATCCGCCTCCTCGTCGAACGAGCCGAATCCCTCCAGACGCGGCTCCTGACCGCGCAGCAGCGAACGGTACCTCTGGAGGTCGTCCTCCCCTCCCTCCAGATCGTCGAGAGGCCGCCCGTCCAGCACATAGGTGTTTCCCGAATCCGGGTGCAGCACGATGCCGCGGTAGGCGTCGTCGATCCGCACGGAACGGAGCTTCTTGCCCTTCGCGTCGCGGATCTTCTCGAAGTTGATCCCCGGAAAGTCCGGCCGCTCGCTGAAGCGCCTGATGAACTCCAGCACCTTCTCCTGCCGGGCGCGCGGCATCTTGAAGAGCGACGGAAAGCAGTCCCTGGAGACTGCGACGTTCGGTGTGAAGTTCATACTCTTCGGCCCTTCGGGAGAGAATATAAGTTGATCACTCGTTTGTTTCCGCCACAACGGTCCTGTCGCCTGGATCCGAGCATCCTGTTTCAATATCGCAATACCCAACCGGAAAAAGCTTTGTTCTCACTCCAGTTCATTGCCACGATGTGATCACAAAGAAAGGATGTGTCTCCGATGAGAATATGCGATTCGTCGATCCGCGTCCGCATGGATAGCGAGACAAAACAAAAAGCCTCCGCCGCGCTGGAGGAAGCATTCAAGGAGCTGGGGATCTAGCGTGCTTTCCATACGTTATTCCGGACGTTTCGAACGCGATGTGCGCCGCCTGGAGAATCGAGGCGAAGTGATGGAAAAACTCAAGGTGGCCATGCGACTCTTGGCGCAGCAAGAGAGCTTGCCCGCCGCATACGGAGATCACCCCTTGAAAGGGGAATGGAAATGATATCGGGATATCCACATCGAACCCGATTGGATTCTGATATATCGAATCGTCGGAACCGCGTTGCTTCTGGTTGACTCCGGGGCGCATGCCGATCTCTTCGATAAATTGGATATGGTGTGCTCTTGCACGGCAACAAGACGATGTCTCCCTCATGCGGATGAAGGTTTCCCGGCTATACGGGCTGTAGAGGAGGATCTCTCTCGAGTAGGCGCTCTCGACGCCGTACTTGTCGCAGACAAACTCCGCTTCACCCAAAATTCTTTTTCCATTCGCGTTCGAGCGCGGCCGCGCCGGAGGAAGCGCATCTGCACCTCCGGCGCGGCTTGTGGTCGTCCGCTCCTCTACTTGACGCCTCCGAGGATCGCCATGGCGCGGGCGAGAATCTTGGTTGCTTCCATCATGCCGTCGATCGAAAGGCTCTCGTTCGGCTCGTGCATTCCGGTTCCGCCCTCGATTCCCCAGGCCGCCATGCGGTAGCCGAAGGGCGTTCCTTTGGCGTCCACGGGCTCGTTCCTCCATGCGCTGGCATAGGTGCCGCCGTAGGTGATCGAAGGTTCGCGATCCTTGCCCGTCACTCCCGCGTACGCGGCGCGCAGCGTGACGACGATCTCGGAGTCCCACGGGATGGTGTAGGGCTTGCCGCCGCCGGTGACGTGGACTTCCTTCCCCTCGCCCATCTCGAAGCCCTTCGCGGCGAAGGCGGCGGTGACCTTCTCCTTGATCTCCTGCCCGGTGTAGTGCTTCACGTCGTGGACTTTGAGGTCGGCGCCCGAGTCCGGGTAGCGGATGTTTACATGGAATGTGAGTTCTGCGGCCTTCAGTTCGACGAGCCCCATGTTGACGGTGATGATGTCGTCGAACTCTATGCCGCCCTGCTTGATTCCAAGGGCTTCGCCGTCGGCGGTGTCGACGCCGATGAGGTCGACCAGCCGGGCGGCGTGCGCGCCCCAGCTCTCCTCGGCGCCGATCTTCGACAGAATGGCGAGCGTACGGACGTTGGCGTTCCGTCCTTTCCACGCCTGGCCGGAGTGCGCCGCTACGCCGTTGACGTCGATGAAGACGTTTTTGCCCTCGTTCCGGACCTTGACGTCGCTCTTCCAGGGCTGTTCCGCGACGAACGCGGCTACCGAGGCGGCCAGCGCTTCCGCGCTCTTTTCATCCGCCGCTTCGAGAACGGCGTTGCACTGGTCGGAGACCGCGTTGCGCGCCGTGCCGCCCTTGAGCGAGGCGAGGCGGATCGCTTTCGACGCCTCGACGGGGAGCTTTCCGGCGACGTTGACGCCGGTCTTTTCAATGTAGGTGACGGCGAAGCTGCCGGAGTCGGGGGAGAATCCGAGCACCGGCCACTCCTCCTTGCCCTCCTTGCAGAGCTTCGCATACTCGGCGACGCAGCTCCAGCTCTTTCCGTCGCTGCCGCTTCCGTCCTCGGAGGTGCCGAAGAAGATGCGGATGCGGCGGTTCAGAGACAGTCCGGCGTCGTTGATCGCCTTGAGCGCATACATGGATGACACGGCCGGCCCCTTGTCGTCGAATGCGCCGCGGCCGATGAGCTTTCCGTCCACGATCTTCCCCTCGAACGGTCCGGCCAGAGTCCAGAGTTCGAGGTTGCCCTCGGGAACGGTATCGAGGTGGACAAGCACCATCACCATCTCGGGTGCGCTCTCCGGGCCGGTCTCGAGGTACCCGAACCGATACTCGGGGTGCTTATGGGCGCGGAAACCCATCTGCCGCCCCAGTTCGAGCGCATAGTCCAGAACCTGCTTCACGCCTTCGGAAGGCGTTGTAGGGGAACCGTGATTGTAGCTTTTGATCTGAATGATTTCCTGAACCGACTTGATCTGCGCATCCCGCGCAGCGTCGATCTTTCCGTCGAGGACGTCCTCCCAGGAAACGGCAAGAAGGACGGAAGCGCTGCACAGCACAAGAAAAAACGAAAACACGAAACGCATGAATCGCACCATTCGACACTCCTTTCACGATCGCAGCGTTGCATTGAAACGGATTGCACACTCTCCCCGCGCAGTCGGACACCCCTCCTTTCAGGGTCGCGCAGGGTGTTTGCGAACGGACGGAACGACCTCGCTCTCGGAACGCCGGCGAAGCTCCCCGCCGCAGCGACGCAGGCCGCCATGTGAAGGGCGGATCGCCCGTGCACGCTGCATTGCGCACAAGAATCTTTTGCCTGTATCAAGCTTATATTCTGTCCACGCTCTTTGTCAAGCATCCCCTCCGCGCCATGGATTCACCGGGAAATATGTCCGGACGTCCCTCTGTTCAACGGCCGACGACGTTCTTCAACACCTCCGGCATGGTATGATACGTGTGCAACACAATGCTTCGTCGAGGAAGCTTTTATAAGGAGAGATACATCATGTTCGAAACCGTTCTTGTCGTCCTGATCGGGTTGGCGGGCGGCGTCGCCGTGGGGCTTCAGTCACCGCTCGCCGGAGCTATGGGACAGAGAATAGGCCCGACCGCGAGCAGCCTGATCATCCATCTGGGGGGACTGTTTCTCTCTTTGCTCCTGCTCTGGTTCAGAGGGGGAGAACGGATTCAGCACTGGCAGTCGCTGCCATGGTTCATGCTCGCAGCCGGGGGGCTGGGAGTCGTTCTTTTCCAGACGATCAACGTCACGCTCCCCCGCCTCGGGGCGACCGCCATGGTGACGTTGATCATCGCGGGGCAGCTGGTAACGGGCGTTCTGATCGATTCGCAGGGGTGGCTCGGAGTCGCGGCGCGCCCGCTCGAACCGGTCAGGGCGGCGGGCGTCCTCCTGCTGCTCGCAGGGGGCTGGTTGATCGTGCGATAGGGCGGGGAAGACGACATGGACATCTCTCTGCGGGAGCTGCTGGCGATGCCGGCGCTGAAGGGGATCAGGATTCTCGCTGGGGAGCGCGGCCTCGACAGACGCCGGGTCTCCTCGGTGACGGTGATGGACGCGCCCGATCCGTACCAGTGGATACAGGGCGGCGAACTCGTCGTCACCTCCGGCTATATCTTCCGCGACGCCCCTCTTTCCATCCTCGACGCCATCGAAAAGCTCAACGGGAAAGAGTCGTCCGGCTTCGGGATCAAAGTGCAGCGCTACGTCAAGACGGTGCCTCCCGAGGCGCTCGCCCTGGCGGACACGCTCCACTTCCCGCTGCTCGACATCCCCTTCTCCTTCGCCTTCCGCGACGTGATCGATCCGGTGCTCACCTCCATCGTCAACCGCCAGGCGCGGCAGATCAAATTTTCCGAGCAGGTGCTCTCGTCGTTCTCGACGATGGTCACCAGGGGCGCGAGCGAGGAGGAGATCTGCGCCAGTCTGCGGAAGTTCGCCAAGTGCGACCTCGCCTTCTGCGACACCACGTTCGGCACGTTCTGCTTCGCCGCGGCCGATGAGTTCGTTCATATCGTCCGGAGCACGCCCCTCTCCGACCTTTTCCGTCAGTTCCTCTCGGTGAAGATCGCCATCGGCGAGCGTGTATACGGCTATCTCGTCTTTCATCGCCCCCCATCGGTTCCTACCCATGACGACTGGTTCATACCCGTGAGCCACGCCCGGACGGCTCTGCTGCTGCGCCTCCAGAAGCGTCTCGCCCATGCGGAGACGGAGCGGCGCTACAGGAGCGAGTTCGTGCTCGACATCCTGAACAAGAACCTCCGGTTCGAGAAGGAGCTGTGGAACCGGGCCGCCCTGCTCGACTGGGACATCGAAGGCCCCAGATACGTCGCCGTCGTCGACATCGACAACTACAAACGCCAGTTCGAGGACGTCGCCGTACGGGATGCTCTGCGCAGCATCGAGGAGACCAAGCGGCGCATCTACACGATCTCGAACACCGTCATCCGCTCGGCCTTCCCGAGGGTTCCCTTCACCGAGATGAGCGACTCCGTGGCGTACATCCTTGCCGCACCGCTCGGAGAGAGCGCCGCCGTGGGCGACCTTCAGCCCGTGCTGAAGACGTTGCAGGACGAGGTCTTCGGCGCGACCGGAAAGAGCGTGACCATCGGCGTCGGCAGGGTCAAACCGTCCGTCCTTCAGTCCTCCGAAAGCTACGACGAAGCGCGCAGGGCGCTGGAAATGATCCGCTCCGCACAAGGGCCCGGCAGAATCGCCTTCTGGAACCGACTCGGGGTGAACAAGCTCCTCTTCAGCCTCTCCGACGCCGCCGCCGCCGAGGACTTCTGCCGCGAGATGCTCTCCCCGCTGCTCGACCTCGACGAGACGCATCGGGAGACGATGCTGAAGACGCTTTCGGCGCTCGCGGAGTGCAACTGGTCCGTAAAGGAGAGCGCGCGCCTCCTCTCCGTTCACGAGAATACCGTCAAGTACCGCTACAAGAGGGTCCGAGAGCTGCTCGACTTCGACCCCGACTCCTCCGAGGACCGCCTCCGCATGGCGCTCGCCCTGAAGATCCTCTCTCTCGGCATCTCCGCCGCCTGTTCGATAAAAACAAAATAAGAGCGCATATTTGTCTTTCAAGGACATTGTTCTCCTTCAACACATCGCTTATGATGTATTCTGCTTCGTGCAGCGTGTCGGTACGACCGCGGCACACAGAGAGCGAACGTGACGGGGCGCGCCCTTTCATTTTTCCGTCGAACGCGCTCCCCGGACTCATTTCGAGAAGGAGGGGTTGAGGTGGCGGACTTTCGCGCATCCGCGCAGAAGCTTCAGCAGCAGATAACGTCCTGGAGACGGGATCTGCACAAGATTCCCGAGACGGGGGTGGACACCCCGCAAACGGAGGCGTACATCTGCGCCGAGCTGGACAAGATGGGGGTCTCCTACCGCAGAGGCCTCGGCGGACACGGCATCGTAGCCCTCGTCGAGGGAAAACACAAGAAGAAGGTCTTCGCGATCCGCGCGGATATCGACGGCCTTCCGATCAAAGAGGAGACGGGGCTTCCCTTCGCCTCCGGGAACGGGTGCATGCACGCTTGCGGCCACGACGCGCACGCGGCGATGGGGCTTGCCTCGGTGAAGCTGCTGAACGACGTCCGGGGAGAGATCGACGGCTCGGTGCTCGTCGTATTCCAGCCCGGCGAAGAGGGGTGTCCGGACGGCCCCGGCGGAGCGAAGCGGATGCTCGACGACGGCGCCTTCGAGGATCCGAAGCCGGACGCGATGGTGGGGCTGCATACGGGCTCCATCTGGAAGGATTTCGTCCCCGGCGAGATAGGCTACCGTCCGGGCAGCATCATGGCATGCATGGACCGCTTCGAGATCCTCGTCAAGGGGAAGGGCTCGCACGGGGCGTACCCCCAGGGCTCCGTGGACACGATCTCCATCGCGGGGCAGATGATCTGCGAGCTGCAGACGATCGTGAGCCGCGAGGTCGACCCGCAGGAGCCGTGCGTGATCAGCCTCGGGGAGATCCACGCGGGAAGCGCCTTCAACATCATCCCCGGAGAGTGCCGCATCACCGGCACGGTCCGGGCCTTCAACCAGGAGATGCGGGAGTTCCTGGCCCGCCGTATCGGCGAGGTCGCCTCGGCGGTGGCCTCCGGAATGCGGGGGAGCGTCGAATTCTCGTACGGCTGGCACGGCCCCGCGCCCGTGGTGAACGACCCCGTCATGACTGAGGAACTTCGCCTGGCGGCGGAGAAGGTCGTCGGCCCCGAGAAGGTCCGTGAAATTTCGCGCCCCTCGATGGGCGGCGAGGACATCGCCTTCTTCCTCGAAAAGGCCCCCGGCACGTTCTTCTTCTTACCCGGCTGCAACGAGGCGAAGGGGCAGACGTGGCCGCACCACAACAGCCGCTTCGACATCGACGAGGACGTCCTCTGGATCGGTCCGGCCGTCATGGCCACGATGGCCGTCGACTGGCTGAAAAAACAGGCGTAGCGTGTAGTGAAAGGGAGTCCCCTGCGGGCTCCCTTTTCCGATGAAGGGGGGAAGGAACATGCTCAAGAATCGGTTGAAGGAGCTGCTGAAGGAGCTGACGTCGATTCACGGCGTCTCGGGACGCGAGCAGAAGATCGTCGCCGCGCTCGCGGAGAAGCTGGGGCCGCTCGCGGACGAGATGACGGTGGACAACTGGGGCAATATCGTCGCCGTGCGGAACGGCGGACAGCCGGGACCGAAGGTGATGGTGGCGGCGCACGCCGACGAAATCGGCCTGTGCGTCAAGAACATCCTGCCGAACGGCTTCATCCTGATGAGCCGCATCGGCGTCGTCAGCGACCTGCTGCTCCAGGGGCGGCGCGTGCGCGTCAACGGAACCGTCCCCGGAATCCTCGGCATCAAGGCGGGACATCTGATGAGCCCGGAAGAGCGTACCAAGGTGAAGCCGATGAACGAGTGCTACATCGACGTCGGCGCGTTTTCTAAGGAAGAGGTCCTCTCCATGGGGATCCGCGTAGGCGACCGCATCTCCTTCGAAGGGGACTTCATGGAGATGCACAACCCCGATCTTGTCTGTTCCAAGGCGGTCGACGACCGCATCGGCTGCTCCATCATCGTCGCCCTCTTCGAGGAGCTGCGGGGGCAGAGCTTCCCCGGTACGCTCTGCGGCGTGATCACGGTCCAGGAGGAGATCGGCCTCAGAGGGGCCGCCATGATCAGCGGGAAGGTCGCGCCGGACTACGCCATCGCCCTCGACACGATTCCGAGCGGCGATACCCCCGACGTGAGCTACGATCGACAGCTCCCGGTGCGCCTCGCCGGCGGACCGGCCGTCGCGCTTCTCGACGGTTACGATTCGGCGTTCATCTCCAACGTGGTGCACCCCAAGGTGCAGCGAATCCTGGAGGAGGCCGCCGCGCGGGCGGGCACGCCGCTGCAGATGGTGACGCTGGGCGGCGAGGTCTACACCACCGACGCGGCCAACATCTCGCTCGAGGGGAACGGGATTCCCGTGGGCCTGCTGCTGACGCCCCGCAGGTACTCCCACTCTCCGGTGGAGCTGCTGCATATGAACGACCCGGTCTGCGTGGTCAACGTACTCAAAGAGGTCGTCCTGAAGAACGGATCGGTCTCCCTGAGCTTCATTTAGCCTGTTCCACGGGACGACAGACATCCCGTTCTCTATAATCGAGGAGGTGGGGCAATGGCGCTTGAGATCAACGCTCGTCGCCTGATGAGCCATCTTGAGGAACTGAGCAGCTTCAACCGCACCCCCGGCGAGGGGGTCACCCGTTTTTCGTACTCCGCGGAGGACGGGGAGGCGAGGAAGTATCTGCTGTCGCTCTTCAACGCAGCGGGGCTCGGCGTTTCGGTGGACGGGGTCGGCAACATCCGGGCCCGTCTGGAGGGCTCCCGCCCGGACGCTCCGGTCGTCCTTTCGGGTTCGCATATCGACACGGTGCTTCACGGCGGAGAATACGACGGCGCGGTGGGAACGCTCGGCGCGCTGGAGGCTGTGCAGACCGTGGCGGAGAGCGGCGCGCCGCACAGTCACCCCATAGAAGTGATCGTCTTCGCGGAGGAGGAGGGTTCCAACTTCGGCTCCACGCTGTCGGGGAGCAAGGCCCTCGTCGGGAAGTACGGCGTCGACGAGATGAAGAAGCTGAAGAATCCCGAAGGAAAGACGATGTACGACATGGCTCGGGACGCGGGGTACGACCCCGACTCGATGCCGTCGCATCTACTCCGCCCCGAACTCGTGAAGGCCATGATCGAGCTGCATATCGAGCAGAGCGTGGTGCTGGAATCGAAGGGAATTCCCGTGGGCATCGTCCAAGCCGTCGCGGGGATCAAGGCGCTCGAGATCCGACTGAAGGGAGTTTCAAACCATGCGGGTGCGACCCCGATGAATCTCCGGCAGGACCCCATGGTGGCGGCGGCGCATCTGATCGCGCAGGTCGAAACGCTGGCGAAAGGTACCGGGACGGGCTCGACAGTGGCTACCGTCGGCAGAATCCAGTGCTTCCCCAACGTCTCGAACATCATTCCGGGCGAGGTCCGCTTCTCCATCGACATCCGCGATACGGTCCGGTCGGGTATCGAATCGGTCGTGGACGGAATGGCGGTGCTCGCGCCGGCGACCGCCGTCTCCAGAGGGCTCGCGCTGGAAATCGTCCCCGTCTCGGAGTCGGCTCCGGTGGCGCTGGACTCCGGCGTGCTCTCGGTCATCGAGGCGTGCGCGAAAAAACAGGGGACGCCGTATCACAGGATGAACAGCGGCGCGGTACACGACGCATGTATGTTCGCTCCCCTCGTTCCCACGGGAATGATATTCGTCCCCAGCAGAGGGGGCAGAAGCCATGTTCCGGAGGAGCACACGGCCCCGGAAGAAATTGCGAAGGGCGCGGCGCTCCTTGCCGAAACGCTGCTCGAACTTGCACGATGAAAGGCGGTGATGGATGGCCGATACACGGTGCGACGAGAGAATCGACGATCGCTGTAGAGACTCCACGAGTGAACGGCGCAAGCGCTTCGGAGAAGACGGAGCGGCATGTCGTTCTGCGAAAGAGACAACGGAGAGGAAAGAGAGGTGTCTGTCTTGGATGAAGTGTTGAAGGTAGCAAACTCCATGGGGGCATGGATCACGGCCGCCCCCATAGTCATCATCGCTCTTGTGCAGGTGCTCCTGTACTACCGTCAGATCTACCACGCGGCGGACGCGGTCAACCTGAAGCCCGAACAGCTCCGCAAAGCGTTCCACACCGGCATGGTCACGTCCATCGGGCCCGTGGTGGCTATTTTCATCATCATGGTCGGACTGATGTCCGTCATAGGCGCGCCCATGGCGTGGATGCGCCTGTCGGTCATCGGCGCGGCGCCCACGGAGTTGACCGCGGCCACGCTCGGCGCGGACGCTATGGGAGTGAAGTTCGGCGGGGAAGGGTACAACCTTCAGGTCATGGCCGTCTCCTGGTGGACGATGGCGATCAACGGCGTGGGCTGGCTGCTCCTCGTCGGCCTCTTCGCCCACAAGCTGGAGGACGTGCGCGAGAAGGTCGGCGGCGGCGATACGAAGTGGCTGGGCATTCTCTCGGTCGCGGCCATGATCGGCGTCTTCGGCTACCTGAACAGCAGGAATCTCACCAAAATCAGCGGCCCGTTCGTCGCGGCGGTCGTCGGCGCCCTCTCCATGGTCGTCCTGCTCCAGGTCGCGAAGAAGATGCCCAAGATCAAGGAGTACACTCTCGGCATAGCCATGCTCGTCGGCATGTTCGCCGCGATGTTCTACTAGAGAAGGAGAGGTGACTGAAATGGCAGCAGAGCAGATCAACGAACAGAAGTACCACGAAGTATGGACGACGCCGGTGATCAAGATCGGCGTGATCACCATGCTCCTGGCCTCGGGCCTGAGCTTCATTCCCCTGATCTACCTGTACATGGTCCACGGCGTCCTTCCCCCCTTCGCGCAGGCGATGACGGCATGGGTGCTGGTCGCGTCGGTCTTCGGCGCTTTCTACGTCGTCGAGCCGATATCCTACTACCCCATCCTGGGGTTGGCGGGGACATACATCTCCTTCCTCAGCGGCAACATCTCGAACCTCCGGCTCCCCTGTTCCGCCATGGCGCAGGAGGTCGTGGGCGTCGAAGAGGGAACCAAGCAGGCCGAGATCATCGGCACCATGGGCATCATCGGCTCGGTGGTGGTGAACCTCGTGGGCGTCACCCTCGCGGCGTTCGTCGGCACGTGGCTCATCGGCCTCTTCCCGCAGTTCGTGGCCGACGCCTTCAGACAGTACACCGCTCCGGCGATCTTCGGCGCGGTCTTCGGCCAGTTCGCCATGCGGCAGCCGAAACTGGCTCCGTTCGCCCTCGCCATTCCGATGACGCTGCTCTACTTCAAGATGCCCATCTGGCTCGTCATCCTTGCGGCGGTCTTCGGAACCATCGCGATCTCCAGAATTTTCTACAAAATGAAGATCATCCACTAAAGCGCAGGGGAAGCTTCACGACACGCACGCACCGGGGAACACGCGTCGAGGCGAGCACATGCTCTCCTCGACGCGTGTTTTCGGCGGTTCCATCGCTCCATTGATATCAGGTAGACTTATCGTCCCTCTTCGCCTTGTCCCGGACGGTAAGCAAGAGGAGAGAGGAAGAGTTTTGCCGTTATGCAGAACTGTGCATAACGGCGATTCCTTTGTCCGTATCGGCCGGCACGGACTGCCCCTTTTCAAGACTGATCAAAACGCGGCGCGTTGCGCGCCGCGTTCGCCGTCGTCATCCTCGCGCTCTCTCAGCGCTTCTTCAACGCCGGACCTTGCTCTCCTGCGTCACTTTGAAGCGCGCGACCGCCTGCTGCAACATTTCGCCCAGGTTCACAAGTTCTTCCGAAGCCGCCGCGATCGCCTCCACTACCTTGCTCTGCTCCTGCATCGAACGGTTCACTCCGCCGACCTGCTCCGCGATCTCGACGCTCGACTTCGACACGCCGTCCATGCCCGCCGTCATCTCCTCCGCGCTCGCCGATTGCTCCTCCACCGTCGCCGCTATGGTCTGGATGTTCTCCGTCACGTTGTTCATCCGCTTCACAACGTCGCGTATGACTCCGCTCGTCTCGGAGGCCTTCTTTACGAGTTCCTGGAGGATCTTCGACGACCCCTCGGAGTCCTTCAGCGCGCTCTCCGTCCGCGAGATGATCTCCCCTATCAGCTTCCCGACCTCGCCCGCCGCCCGGTTCGACTCCTCCGCCAGCTTGCGGACCTCTTCGGCGACGACTGCGAATCCGCGCCCGGCCTCCCCTGCGCGCGCGGCCTCGATCGCCGCGTTCAACGCCAGCAGGTTCGTCTGGTCGGCGATCTGCGTAATAGTAACCACGAATCCGGAAATGTTCTTCACCGTCCCGGAAAGATTCGCCACCGCGCTTCCGACCTGCTCGCCCGCCTTCGCCGTCTTCGTGATCATGACGGCCATCTCCTCGACCGAGTCGCCGCCCTTCTGCGCGGCCTCGGAAACCGCAACGGCGCCTTCGCCCGCCTCGGACGCCGCCTGCGCCGCCGCCTGCGCGCCGGAGGCGACTTCCTCGACGCCCGCGTTCGTCTCCTCGACCGCCGCGGCCGCGTTCTCGGTCTGCGCGCTCGTCTTCTCCGTGATCGCCAGCACTTCCTCTATAGCGGCCGTCGACTCCTCGGCGGCTGCGCTCAGATCCTCCGCCTTGGCCAGCACGTGCTGCGCCGTCTCAAGAATCTCGCGGATGGAGCCGGAGACGAGCGTGATCATCGAATTGACAGACCCCACCAGGAGGTTGATCTCTTTCATGCCGCTTTTCAGTTCGACGGTCGAGGTCAGGTCGCCTTTTGAGACTGCGTCCATCTTCTCGGCGATGATCTTGACCGGCTTGGCGATGCTTTTCGCCACCCAGAGCGAAATCAGCACCACGACGAGCGCGATCACCGCCACGGAGATCCAGATGGCATTCCGGATAGCCCGCACCGGCGCAAGAAACTCCTGAATCGGCGTGGTGACGGCGGCGAGCCACCCCGTGCCGTGGACGGGCGCGTACGCGTTCATCTGGTCTCTACCGTTGAAGAAATACTCAATCCTTCCGGCTCTGCCCGCAAGACCGTCGCGCATGGCGTTCGCCAGCTCCGAGGCGACTCGCTCGCTCTCGACCGTCAGGCTGAGCTTGCCCAGCAGATCAACCACCGGATGAGCGACGAGCACGCCGGACTTGTCGATGAGATAGGCGTACCCGCTCCGCCCCCAGACGAGAGAGGATATCTCCTTGGAGATCGTCTCCAAGGACTCCGACGCCACAAGCACCCCGACCACTTTCCCGTCGACGACGATGGGAGAAGCGTAGAAAACCGTCATCGCTCCCGTAAGCCTGTGAACGACCGGTTCAGAGATTACCGACCTTTTCTCCTTGACCGCACGGATGAAGTATTCTCTGTCTTTGATATTTATTTCCTGAGGGCCGAGTCGAACATCGTTGATGGCGCCGTCAAGGGTTGCGACGAAAATATTCCCAAAATTATACTGATCGTACAGCGGAAGGAGAGACGGCTGCTGTTCCGCCCAGTTCATCGACCGAACGACATGTCGCTCCGCCTGCGTCGTTAAAATAATAGACCGCTCGCGAAGATAGGCGTCCACCTTCTCGGAAAGGCCCAAGGCGAGCGCGTCACCCTCCTTCCATGCCGCATCGATGATCGCCGTCTGCGATCTGTTCATGGCGATCAGGCCGACGACGGCCACCGCCGAAAGCGAAACGACAAGAAATATCCCGATGAGTCTACCACGAAGCGTATTCATATCGTACCCCTCCTTTTCGGAATCAGGCTTGTGAAAGAGCGTTCCCGTCACGCCGTTCTTCTTTGCGCAGACTCCGCTGAGTTTCGAGTCCACATCCCCTTCTCTCCTAGACGATTCTCATCGTTTCCGCCTTTCAGCGATCCTAACCGAGAACGGATCGCCTATAACGACAAACCCGACGTCCTTTCGACGTTGAGCGGGGCGGCGATATTCTATTCATAGCGAGTCCAAAGGATCATCGGAGCATTAGTATGCGCTCTAAGGGAGGAAGAAACATCGAAAAGACCTACAGTTCTTCAACTGGAAAACTTTACAGTTGACAATTCAGCAACTTTCCTTGAAAATCCGAATGCGACAATGGCGCAGTTCCGCAGGATATGGATCGGGCGCCGCTCTCGCTCGCGAACCCGCTTCCCGAGAAAATCCCGATCGTCTTTCGGCGAAAGGAGCGGAGATAGTCGGATTGCGGACCTCCTTAGGGCCGGGAGTAAGCAGATCGCCCGTAGTGAAGGCGTCGCCGGGATTCAAGAAAGGATTCGCTTACGTCAAGGAAGCACTCGCAGATTCAGGGGCAAACTGCGAGGCCGCGTTTTTCGCCGGAGGAACGACCTCTCCTCTTTCTTGATCGGCGTCGTAAGGGCAATGCGAACAAATCCTGGCATCAAAAGACACAGTTCGCCTCTTTCAGCCTGGATAGCAGTCGTGCGGCGAGCAGACCGACCGCAAGACCGGTTGCTGCGCCCGCGGCAAGCAGCACGGGAAGGTAGACGAGAAGGGGGCGGATATCCCCCACCAGAAGGGCAACGACCGAAAACTGCCCGATATTGAACGCGAACGCTCCTCCGGCGCTCACCCCGGCTATCGAAAATGCGTCGATACACCGGAGCGTCGCCATGCTTCCGACGGCGATCAGCCCGCCTCCCAGGCTACATAGAAAGGCGAAGACGTTTCCCGTGAAGAGAAGCGTCAGGAGCACTCTGCAAAGAACGACAAGAAGAGCGGCCCTCGCCCCTAAAAGGTAGAGGGCCGTGACTACGAAAATGTTCGCGAAGCCGAGCCTGACACCCGGAAGCGGCAGCGACGGGAGCAGATTCTCAAGCATTCCGGTCGCGAAGGCGAGCGCCGTCAGCAAACCGACGATCCCCGCGCGACCACCCCTAATCGGAGGGCGCATCGAACTCCGTCTCCCCGCTTCCGATGACCTTCAGGACGAGCCTGTTCGGAAGACAGACTGTCGCCTCCCCAGGATGCTTGATCCAGCCCGTCCGCACGCAGCGGCCGTCGGGGCAGTCGGAACGAAGCATCCGGATTCGTCCGCCTTCGCTACGGATGACGACATCCCCCCCGGCGCTGCCGGTCAGCGAGTATTCGGACGGAGTTCCTCCCTTGGAAAGCGGGAAAGTATGCACCACCTCGCCGCCAACCGTCAGAATCGCCGAACGCTCTCCATTTCCCGGCGCAAGACTCCTCCATGCGAAGAGCACCAGAGCAAACAGCAGGAGTCCACCGACAAGCAGGAGATCTCTTAAATCAATACTTTCCACATCGGAGAGAGATAGCCGGACCATTGCGTTAACCACCATACCCAACTAAGCATCGGGCGACACCCGAAGACCTCATATTCATATCACTTGGTATATATTTCGAGCAATTTATGCCTCTCGCTATTATAGAGCTTTGAAATAAGCTCGCCGAAGAGAAAAGACACGTTTACACCCTGTCCGCCGTTATAACCGAGTGCATAGAAGATGTTTTTATGCCTTCCGGTGATCCCGATCCTTTCGCTCTTGCTCCTGGTTTCGCAAATAATACCGTTCCACGTGTTTTCAATACGGATACCTTTGAGCGATGGATAGAGTTCGGAGAGTCGTTTAGCGATCTGGGCCTCGATCGTCCGGAGATCGCCGGGATACAGGAGACTTTCGTCGTCGTTGTACTCCACGCTGCCGCCGCCGATGACGATGCGACGGTCTTTGGTGATGATCATGTGGAAGGTGGCGTCCGAATCCGTACCGGCGTATTGGTCGTCGTACCATGCAATGTGATCTTTCCAACCAAGGCTCCGGTATTGTTCCTCGCTCAACGGCGCGGTAACGGCTACTTGAGTATGGGCGGGCTCGATGTCATTCGCCAGAAAGTTCAAGGTAGCCGCAGCGTAGGCGTTGGCAGCGATAACAATACTTTTCGCCTTGACCTTGTATCTATTGCCTTTGGCGACAACCGGAAGCTCGATGATCTTCCCCTCGTTATAACCCCACACAGTACTGTTCTCGTAGATGACAACCCCGGCATCTTCGGCCAGTTTCTTTAAAGCGGCCACCAGCTTGCCCGCGTTCACCATACCGCCGTTGGGATCGTAGACTGCCCCGAGAAGTCCGGGGGATCCCAGCATACCGATTGCTTTCTCCCGCTCCCAGAATTCGATAGGCATGCCCATTTCCCGGGCAGCGGCTGCGTATTGCCGAAAATCGGCCAGGTTCTCCCGATCGAAGATACCCAGGCTTTGGCCGTTGAGTACAAACTCTGGATCTATGCCGGAGGATTCGGCCAGAGCCTTAAAGCGTTTCATGCCGGCGACCGTGATGTCATAGATCTCCTTATGATGAGCCTTGTTCGCTCCCATCACGAAGCCACCCTCGCTGTAAGTCTGGGCAAGAACAAGACCTCCGTGACGTCCGGAGGCTCCGCTGCCGACTCGCCCGGCCTCGAAGATCACCACTTCAAGCGCGGGATTGGATTTCTTGATGTGATAGGCAGCGGACAGCCCCGTATAGCCGCCACCGATAACCGCCACATCGACGCTCAGGTTTTTATCCAAAGCGGGATTGACCCGAGGAAGAAACTGCGCCCAGTAACTTTCGTTTTTATCGAAAATCATCGACTCGTCGAGATCGACGCCCTCCGCGAAACCTCCTGAAGCCAGCAGGATTAAAAAAAGAAGCGACAAGAACGCCTGCAAGCGATGCTTTCGCAAAATTTCGGACGCCCTAAATAGCATGCCGATAGTTCGCATTGGAATACCCCCCTTTTTTCCGCATAGCCGAAATCCGACGGCAACCAAGTCTATGTGACGTTTTGAAGCCCTCCTGGATACTTGTTTTTCTATCGTCATGCAATAGCAGATCAGACTATCGACACATTATGAAGGCTTTGCATGTTTGCGTCTTTGCGAGTTTCTTATTTAATTTTCATTATTTTGCAATTATAGCGTTTTTGGGAAAGAAGTCAAGGTTTATAACATTGATGTAGTTCCGCTTGCTGCCCGCCGCCTCTACGTTCATCGGGCATCGGGCCAGGAGCGAGCTGAGCAGTTCGTTCCTGGCGGACTGTCGCTGGGAGATGCTTTCGATAGTCGTAGTGCTCGGGATCGTTCCGGGAGAGAAGAGTTCCAGCCTGTCCGCAAAAACGTGAAGTCGAATCTTGGAGCCGTAGATCGAGTAGTCCCGGCGAGCGACAGCGTTGGTCACCGCCGCGAAGACTGCGTTCATCGAAAACTGCGGCGTTTCGATTCTATTGGGAGTTTTTTACGGCGAGCCCCCGCGTGTTTCGTTCGACGAATTTGCAAGCCTCCCTTATTTGAACGTCCAGCGGGCCGACGACGTCCTTCGCGTCCAGTTGGTACGCGGCGTTCCGCTCGGCGCCGGGATAGCATACGGCTTGAATGAGGGCGCTGGAAAGGTACGATTCCGGCGCGTCCGAAGCCATGAGAATACCGCTCACCGTCGCTCGAATGCTTTCGTTTTCGTCTTTGGCGATCAGCCTCATCTTCCCTAGAAAATCCCGATCCGCCTTCGGTGAAAGCAGCTATTCGGGCTTTTTTCATTCTCGTACATCATCGACCTCCGTTGTCGCGTCTTCTCGCGTCTTCTCGCGCCTTCTCGCGTACATTCATTTCGAGCTGTCGTCGGGACTCCATCCTCAGGCTTATGCCTTGTCGTTGCGTGTCGTTGCGGATGGCGGGGCGGACGTAATCCCGTCCGAACCACAATATGCAGACTCCCGACGCTAGTCAAACGTTTTTTCGTGCCCCGCCCGGCCTCCCGAGGCGCACACCCACCACCTTTTTCCCGCCTGCGAAATTCGAGTATGGACAAAATTTATAATATGCCGTACTATCTTTGCAAAGCATCGGCCGCTAATTGAACATAATATTCTGTCCAATAAGAGCCGTTTTGTGTATATTCTAATATTTTAGGAGGGTGTCGTTATGAGTCTTGAATTCGACGAGAAGCTGTCGCATCTGGAGAAGCCGTCTCGGGCGGACGTGCCCGACGAGCATATGAAGATCTACGAGGAAAACGTGGCGTCCATGGAGAAAAACTGGGGGTTCATCAACAACCTCTTCAAGGTGCTCCCCCTCAATTCGTCCCAGTACATGGGCTTCCTCCATTTCAAGGCCTCTCTTTTCACCCCCGAGACCTGCTACCTGAGCAACGCCGACAAGGAGATGATCGGCCTGGTCGTTTCCTCCACCAACGGCTGCAACTACTGCCTGACCACCCACAGCGACTACCTCCGCGGCATGACGAACGACCCCGTGTGGGTCGACCAGCTCACCTACAACTACCGCGCGGCCAAGCTGACGGAAAAACAGCGCGCCCTCTGCGACTACGCCTATTTCGTCACCGCCTATCCCAGAGAGATCACCACGGAACAGGTGGACAAGCTCCGGGAGGCCGGCTTCAACGACCACGAGATTCTCGAGGCCGCCTACGTGGCGGGTTTTTTCAACTACACGAACCGCTGGGTGAGCACCATCGAGCCTCTGGCGAACCCGGGACACTACAGCCACAACCGCTGACGGGCGGACATCATGGAGTACAAACGCCTGTTTGAAAAGGGAAGAATCGGCAATCTGACACTCCGGAACCGCAGCGTCATGAGCCCCATGGCGACCGATTTCGCCGACCACGACGGAACCGTCTCCATGAAGCTGCTCCGGTACTACCAGGAGCGCGCCAGAGGCGGCATCGGCCTGATCATCAACGAGTACACCGGAGTGGACCACGTGGACAGCGTTCCGTCGCCCCATAACCTTCGCGCGTCGGCCGACTGGCACATCGCGGGGCTGGAAAGCCTCGTGGATGCCGTGCACGCCTACGGGGCGCTCATCTTCGCCCAGATTCACCACGGCGGCTCCACGTCGAAGCCCGCGCTGAGCGGCAGGCAGTCGCTGAGCGCGAGCGACGTGCCCGCCGCCCCCGGAGCGCCCGCGCCCAGGGCCATGACCATCGAGGAGATCAAGGCGGTTCAAAAAAAATTCACGGACGCCGCCGTGCGCTGCAAAAAGGCGGGGTACGACGGCGTAGAGCTTCACGGCGCCCACTCCTATCTCATCGGGCAGTTCTTCAGCCCGTACTACAACAAGCGAACCGACGAGTACGGCGGCGGCTTCGAAAACCGCATGCGGTTCACGGGAGAGATCATCGACGGCATCCGGGCCGCCCTCGGCAGCGGATTTCCCCTTTCGGTGAGGATAAGCGGCGACGAGATGACGCCCGGGGTTCCCGGCGCCCTGACCCTCGAGGACGGACTTCGGATAGGGAAATACCTGGAAGAGAAGGGAATCGACGTCCTGAACGTGAGCAACGGAAGCGCGCTCAACGGCAACGCGAACTGCGACCCCTACTCCTACGCGCCGGGCTGGAAGAAGCATGTGGCGAAGGCCTTCAAGCAGGCCCTGAAGATTCCCATAATCGCGACGAACACCATCAAGGATCCCGCCTTCGCCGAATCGCTTCTCGAAGAAGGGGTGTGCGACTTCGTGGGCCTCGGTCGCTCGCAGTTCGCCGATCCCGACTTCATGAAGAAGGCGAAGGAGGGGCGGGAGGACGAAATCCGCCAGTGCATCGGCTGCATGGTCTGTCGGGAGCGCCTTCTGGCGAAGGGGCAGACGGCGGTGTGCGCCGTCAATCCGCGCATGGGGCGGGAGTATCTTTATCCCGACTACCCGAGGAACGGCTCGGGGAGGACGGTCTGCGTCGCCGGCGGAGGACCGGGAGGCATGGAGGCGGCCAGGGTGCTGGCAGAACGGGGATTCGCCGTGACGCTGATCGAGAAGCGTCCGGACCTCGGGGGCGCCCTCCTCCTGGCGGACAAACCGCCCCACAAGGAGCTGATCACCCGTCTCATACGCACGATGAAAAGAGAACTCGAAGTTCTGGGGGTGAACGTGGTCTGCGGAACGGAGGCCACTCCCGAACGTGTGAAAAAGTATGCGCCCGAGGCCGTCTTCATCGCCACTGGCGCGGTTCCACTGATCCCGAAGATTCCGGGAGTCGATCTCCCGAACGTGTGCACCGCAGACGACGTGGTGGAGGGAAAGGCGCGCCCCGCAGGGCGCGTGGCTGTGATCGGCACCGGAATGACGGGGCTCGAGACCGCCGAGATGCTCGGAGCGGCGGGGTGCGATCTGCTGCTCGTGGAGATGCTCCCCGATATCGGGCCGGGAATCTTCCCCGTGATCAGGAACGATATTCTGGGCCGCGTCATGGCCATGAAGCCCGAGGTATACGCCGGACACAAGCTCGTGGAAATCCTTCCCGACGGCATCCGCATGACCCGCGCCGACGGCGCGGTCGTGGAGGCCGATATCGACGCCGTGGTGCTCTCCCTCGGCATCCGCCCGACCAGGAACGTCGTGGAAGCGTTCGAGGCGGCGTTCGAGCGCGTTATCCCCGTGGCGGACGCCGCCACGCCCGGCAGAATCTACGAGGCCACGAAGGACGCCTTCGACAAGGCGTATCATTTCGAGTAAGCGGGAATTCCCCCGCCTGATAGCAAAGCAACGATCAACAATATGGACGCCGAGGGGAACGCCCATTACCCGGGGTGGGATCTCGAAACGGTGAAATGGCTGTGCGCGGAGCGGAGCATCGGCTCCATCGGCCACGAAACGCCGGACACGAACCCCGCCTGCCGACAGCGCGACATCGGCTTCGCCGCCGAGGACTACATCCTCCGGCAGGACAAAACCCAGGTCGAGCTGCTGTGCAACCTCGACAAAGTACCGCCCGCAGGAGCGATCATCTTCTGCATGTTCCCCAAACTGAAGGGCGGCACGGGCTTCCCGGCCAGATGCTTCGCCGTCTGCCCGGCTGAATGATCCTCTACGGTGCGGGGCGCTTCTCCTCCGTGCCGACCGCAAAAAAACAGGGGCGCTCCCGCTTGCGACGGAACGCCCCTGTTCATTGAACACCGAAACGTTTTTCTACCTCGAGTTAAAAAGATATGGATGTACGCAGCCGAATCATATGGTCGTCCTTCTGTGTCCATAAAGCGGCATTATCGAATTCGATCTTGTCGTACAACAACTCGAACTGCAGGGAGGGCGAGTATAAATAACGAACGCCCAACATCCAGTTCGTGTGGTCCGCCATACCGTCTGCGGAAACGTCGTATTTCACGTCGAGATAACGGAAAAAAGTAACCCATCGCTCGGACCACTCCTGTTCCGCAGCGATCAAAAGATAGTTCATCCCGTTGTTTCGCGTAGGATCGTCGATGCCGAAAGCAGGACTCGCCGCTGAGTCTTCCGCGATTTGCTCAGCGTAGGCGAGGCCGTTGATATGCGTCATGAACGTAGGATCGAGCTTGGCATACTCGATCCACAAGCTCGAGTACTTCAACGTATCCCGCCCGATATCGAGAATCGCCTTGTACGCCTTGGGGGAGTCGTCCAGTCCGTTGTTCGCGGCCGCCCAATCATACTTGTTCGCCGCGTACATACCACGCAATGCAATATCCGGGGTGAAATTCACTCCGAAGTCGATCCAGTATGATTGTACTTTTTCCAGTTCCGCATTGGAACCAAGCTTGAACTCCTTTACGAGTCCGTTGACGCTCATAGAAAGTTCTTCGTTGAAATCCAACCGCATTCGCGCACCGTAGATATCCTGTTCGCCTTCTTCGCTAGGATCGTCGTAATGCCCCCACAAAAGCGCGAACGCTCCCATTCCGAACTGCTTGTCGAACACCATGCCTTCGATGTTGTCGTTAAGAAACCACGCATCGTCGCCATAGGCGTCGTTATACAGGCCTTCTTCCCAAACGATGCCATCCGTACGACCGAACTTGGCTGTAATCTCCCAAGGAAAATTCACGGTGATGAAATTCTCTTTCCAATAAAGTCCTGATGAATTTCTTCTGGCAAGAAGGGCGCTGTAGGTTACTTTTTCGTCGATGCGCCGTACCAATTGAATCCAATTGTCGTCGAAGCGCATAGAAAGGTCTTGTTTACCTTCTTCCGTATACGAACCGCCCTCGAGGTCGGCCCATTTCCAGTCCATTCGGAAAGAACCGCTGATCGACCAACCCCCTAATTTTTCTTCGAGAACGGCAAGACGTCCGTCCACTTTATTCACCTTTACACCGAGCGCATCAAGCTCGTCCTTGAACTCGACGACCAGCCTTTTCAGCATTTCGACATCCTGTCGATCCGCTTTTTCCGCATCCATCGCAGCGAGAACCCTGGCCGTCGCGGAAGCGGCCTCATAACGAGTCATCGGTTGAGCGCCCTTATAGGTTCCATCGGGATAACCGGACAAAAATCCCTTTGCCGCAAGCTGGGCAATGGAGTCGTAAGCCCAATGCCCGTTCGGTACATCCATAAAAGGATTGGTTGCCGCGAGAGAAGGAAAGGAGAAAAACACGACGCTTAAAAATATCGCACCGAAGAGAAATCTCTTATTCATCGATTTTCCATCTTCTTTCTTGAAATAATCTTTAATGTTTACAAACCAACCATACGCCACGCCTCGAATCGCAGGAGACGTATCCCGTGCGCGGCAGAATTCCCCAAGGAATACCCCCCTTCGCCCTTTTCAACTACGCGTCATCCAAACATGTACATTTTGCTGGTATTCTGCGCGCCGGTTAGTTAGATAAATCTAACTAACCGGCGCGCAGAATACCACAACTTTTGCCATCCGTCAATCATTTCTTATCAGGGCGCTGGGACAGCGGATCGGCCCCACCGCGAGCAGCACGACCCTGCACCTCTCCGGGTTGCTGCTCTCGCTGTTTCTGCTCTGGTGCGGAGGGGGAGAACGGATTCAGGAGTGGTATACGGCGCCGTGGTACATGCTTGCCGCAGGATGCCTGGGGGTGGCGCTGTTCCGGACGATCAACGTGACGCTCCCCTGTCTGGGCGCGACGGCCATGGTGACCCTGATCATCGTCGGGCAGCTGTTGACGGGCGTCCTGATCGACGCGCAGGGGTGGCTGGGGACGGCGGCGCGACCGTTCGACATGTTCAGGGCGGCGGGCGTGCTTCTGTTGCTCGCCGGAGGCTGGCTGATCGTCCGGTAGAATTTTTTCGGCAGCGTTTATAACGAGACATCAAGAGGTATAGAACAAAGGAGATGGTACGATGGCGGACTTTCGCGCTTCGGCGCAGCGGCTTCATCAGCGGATAACAACATGGCGGCGGGATCTGCACGGGATTCCCGAGACGGGAGTGGACACCCCGCAGACGGAGGCGTATATCTGCGCCGAGCTGGACAAAATAGGCGTCTCCTACCGCAAGGGGCTCGGCAAACACGGCGTCGTCGCGCTCGTCGAGGGAAAGCATAAAAACAGGGTCTTCGCGATCCGCGCGGACATGGACGGCCTTCCCATCAAGGAAGAGACGGGGCTTCCCTTCGCCTCGCAGAACGGTTGCATGCACGCATGCGGGCACGATGCGCACGCGGCGATGGGACTGGCCTCGGTGAAGCTGCTGCACGACGTCCGGGAGAAGATCGAGGGCTCGGTGCTCGTCGTCTTCCAGCCCGGCGAAGAGGGGTGCACCGACGGCCCCGGCGGAGCGAAGCGGATGCTCGACGACGGCGCGTTCGACGATCCGAAACCGGACGCGATGGTCGGCCTGCATACCGGCTGCAACGAGGCGAAGGGACAGACGTGGCCGCACCACAACAGCCGCTTCGACATCGACGAGGACGTCCTCTGGATCGGACCGGCCGTCATGGCGACGATGGCCTTCGACTGGCTGAAGAAACAGGCGTGACGGTTTTCCGGAAAGAGTCGTGCGCTTTTCGAGCGTCCACACTGGAATGAAAGAAGCCGGGAACCACCCCCTCGCGGACTCTCGGCTTCTTTTTTCAACGTTCTTTCAAGCCTTGCAACGAAGGCGGTCTAGTTGCGCCCCCCTTTCGCGCGCACGCAGAGAAGAGGAAGAAGCGCCAACAGGAAGAACGCCGGGAAACCCGCGCTGTTGCAGCCGCCTCCCGAGTCGCCCGGAGCCGGATTGACCGGCGCGTCGACGACCACGAAGGAGTAGAAGTTGCCTCCGAGCGCGGCCGGGCCGAACTCCCACGACTCCGCTCCCTTGTAGGCCATCAGGCGAGTCCCCGCGGCGAACCAGAGAATGCCGTCCACATTGTCGTACTCCATGCGCCACGTAAATCCTGGACCGCTTGGATCTCTGTACACTTCGCCGACGTTTCCCGCGGCGAGTCCCTGGAGCGTCGTCTTGAAAATCCGGCTGTCGAACTGCGACCACGTCGCGTCGTAGGCTCCGGCGAAGACATAGACGTCGCCGTTCGCGGCGAAGGCCAGATCGCGGAAGTCGTACCCCCAGGCGTCGGGGAGAGCCGCCGCGGAAGCGTCGCTGGCCTTAAGGAGCGTCTCCACGGCGAGCGTGTTCGGGTGCACCCTCTGTATCATGGAGTCCGGGTTGAAGTCCCCGCCCTTTTGCATGCCGCCGTTGCCGACGACGTAGAGCATGCCGTTGTACGCCTTGATCGAGAGGGCGTTCTTGCCGACGTTCGCCGTAGCCATTACATTCAAGTCTCCGTCCAGCTTCACGACTTTTCCGTCGGCGTATTCGAGCGAACTCCAATCGCCCTTCACCTCGTTGAAAAGAGCGAACAGGTAGTCGCCGACCCGCACGATCCCCTCGCCGTGGACGTCGTACCCCGCGGTTCCGCTGAATGCGAACGAGGAGACCTCGCCGTATTCGTCGCTCCGCGTATCGATTTTCGAGACCTTCGCATTGTCGTAATCCACGACGTACAGATACCGCCCCATCGCCGCCGCTCCGCGGCTGTTCGAAAACGAACGCCACCGCGCCTCTTTCAACGGCGCCCGATATTCTCCGCGCGCGTCGTATATCCAGACCGTGTCGGACTGTCCGCGCGCGTACTGGGCGAGCAAAACGCGCAGAGCGTTCTCCTCGTTCCTGAATCCGTAGACCTGATGATCCCCTCCGAGATTCGTCACGACGTTCTTCACCGGCGTTCCGGGAACGCCCGAAGCCGACACCGGAACTCGCCCCATGCTCCCCGAGGCGTACGTATCGTCCACCACGGTGTAGACGACGCTCCCCCATGCGGCGATCGGGACCAGCAACACCGCGAGCAGCGTAATGAGCGCGCACCATCTTCTTTTCACCATTTTCCAACCCCTCCGTTTCAGGATTCATTCATCTCCATCGCCCTTTGCCGCGTTGTTTTTCCGTCGTTGCTCGCCTCCTTGTCTCCGTCAGAAGTTCCAGTGGAGCGTGAGATACAACGTCCTCCCCCGAAGCGGGTAGTAAAGCGTTCGATCCGGTCCGGAGCCTCCTCCGAGACGCAGCGTTTCCGGCCCTCGGTCGAAGAGATCGTCCACTCCCGCGACGACGCGGAGTCCGTCGGCAAGGTCGTACTTCCCTCCGACGCCTACGGTGAAAAGATTGCCCGACCGGATTGTTTCGGCGCTGTCGAAGTACATCTCCCCGATATAGCGAAGCTCCGTAAAGAGGCTGCCCCTCCCGTCGGAGAGCGTTCTGGAAAGCCTGAGCAGCCCCTCCCATTCCGGACGATTGGGAAGGCGCTTCCCCTGCCTGTAGTCGCCGGGCGTCTCGTTCACCGCGTCCATCCAAGTGCACGAGGCGAAAAGTCCCCACGCTCCCCGTTCGATGGTCGACTCCAGCTCGACGCCCCGCACGCGCGCCTCGCCGACGTTCTGGTACACGCCGTAGCGGGGGCTCGTCATCACGAATTCGATCAGGTCGTTCGAACGTCTGGCGAAGAACGTCGCGCCGGCCGCGACGAGAAGATCGCCGACCGCGCCGCGCCACCGGACGCCGACATCCGCCTGGGTTCCGTCCTCCCATAACAGATCGGGGGCCGGTCGGATGCCCGCGCCGTCTCCGTAGCGCTCGTAGATGTTCGGCGCCCGGTTGTACGAACCGAAAGAGGCGCGCCAGCTCCAGCCGTTTTTCAGCTCGCGGATCACCCCGGCCCCCCATGAGAACTTGCCCTCTCCGTCGAGAACGTTCCAGCGAAGCACGGGCGTCAGCAGAAAATTCCCGGTTCCGTCGAGAGCGATCATATCCTGCAGGTGAATGTTCAGGCTCTCCTGCGCGAACGAATCCAGTCCGCCCAGCCCCTGGACGACATCGCCGCGCACGTCGAGCGTCTCGCGGGAGTAGTCGAGCAGCAGCTCCGCGAAGTGAGACTCCCCGATCGCAAGGGAAGCGTCCACGGCGAATCCCGCGCGCTGGGCGCGATACTCGTTATGCCGCTCCCCCCGGCCGCCGATCATGTCGTCCGGATCGTCGTACGTTTTCGTCTGCTCCAGCCACTCCGCCCTCCACCCCCACTCGACGTCTCCGGCGGTCTGCCTGCGCCCTACGGCGAGGCTCCACTGCCGTGTGTCCAGCTCGGCCCCGCGGGGCTCCTGCGCGCCGGGACGGTCGAAACCCGGAGCGGGAAGCGGCAGGGCCCGGTCGTCCTCTCTCCATGAAAACCGGGCGTGCCAGCTCTCGTCCTCCCACTTCATCAGCAGGTTCGTGCGCGAAAAGGAGTTGTTCCGCCGCTTCGCCTCGTAATCGTCCTCCGGCGTGTACGGAGTGTCGTTGTCGTTCCAGTATGAGAAATCTCCGTCGTTTCGTTCATAGGCGACGCCGAGGGAGAACGCGCCCCCGCCGAGCGGCCTGCTCCAGAAGAGTCCGCTCCGCGCTCCGCCGTAGGAGGAGACGCCGAGCGTCAGACTCGCTTCGGAGCCCTTCGGCTTCCTGGTGACGATATTGATGACGCCGCCCATGGCCGCGCGGTTGAAACGAGAGGGAACGTACCCGCGATAGACCTCGATCCGCTCGACGTCGTCGACGGGAATCGCGGAGAGATCCACTGCGGATTCGCTCCCCAGATTCGCCAGCGTTCCGTCGATATAGACCGCCACCTGCGCCGACGTGCTTCCCCTGACGGAGGCCACGGTGTAGGCGCCGCGCCCTCGCGCCTCGACGACATGAAGGCCCGGAACGCGCTTCAGAAGATCGGGCAGACTCTTCTGCTCGCCCTGCATCTCCTCGGGACGCACCACCGTCACCGCCCCCGGAGAGAAGACCTCCTCCTCCAGCGGCGAGGCGACGACATGCTGCTCCGGCAAGAGCACCTCCGCCGCCGAGACCGGAGAAAGCGCCGCCGCGGCAAGGCAGAGAAAAAGCGCCCCCGCCCGCGTACACACTCTCATCGCGTTCATACGCACCACCCCTTTTTTCTTCCGAACATAGAAAAAAGGAGGAGACCGCCGGAATACGGTCCCCTCCTTCCGCAAGTACAGGCTTCCGGAAAAAGCGAAAAGACCGCCTCTCACCCGCGTGATCGACGAAAAAACAGGCTTTCGGCAGGTCTTCCGACTCTCGGTCATCCTACTCCCGCGTCTTCCCGCCCGAGGGCAGTGACGTCGTGCGGTTTCGTCCCGATTACGGCGGCGGGGCCGTTCCGGTTTCGCACCGGATTCCCTTCTCCGAAATCCTTCGATATTCGGTTGCGTTTCGCCGGGCTGCACGCTTTCCCCGGCCGTCCGGCGGTCAACGCAGACGAAAAACAATGCTCGCCCGAGCGCGTATCTCTCCCGGAGCATCGAACGTCCAGAGCTTCGCCGCGTTCACCGCCGCCTCGTCCAGCCTGGAGAATCCGCTGCTCGTCGAAACCGCGACATCCACAGTCCGCCCCGAACGTATGGTCAGCAACAGATGCACAACGCCCTCTTCTTTTCGCCTTCGCGAGAAGAGAGGATATTCCGGAGCGGTTCTCGACAGAATCCGGAGCGTCTCCACATCCACGGGCTCCCCGCGCACGCCCCCCGTCGTGGAGATCGCGCCCGCTCCGCTCCGCGCTTCCGTCTTCGTCCCGGCCGCCGTTTCGGAGGAGAGCGCGTCCGCTCCCGGACGGGGGGCGCCGGAGAGAGGCTCGTCAAGCGTTTTCTTCGGCTGCGCGCGCGGAGGTTGCTCCGGCTCGCTCTTCGCCTTCGGCGCGGCGGCTTTTTTCGCCCCGCCGCTCCGTGCGGGCTTCTTCTCCGGTTTCGAAGGGCGAACGGCGGCCGGTTGCTCCTTTTGCGTCGTCTTCTCCTCTTTCTTCACCGGACGAACACTCTCGGGCGCTGGATCAGCCTTCGGGATCGGGAGCGCTTCCGCGGAACCTTCCGAAATACGCGGAGCTCCATGGAGCACGACGCGAAACGCCCCCGGCGGGTCCGCGTGCTCGACGTCGACCCCCGGCAACAGAAAGAGGAGCGAGTGGAGCGCGAGACTTACGCTCAGAGCGGCGATCCACCTTCTCATCGAGCACCGTCTCCTTGCAGGGCGAGCCCCGTCGAAACGATCCCCTCGCGTCGAAGCACGTCCAGCACCTCCGCGACCGCGCCGTACGGCGCTTCGCGATCTCCCGCCAACAGAATATCCCGCCGCGCCGCCGCGGCCGCCGCCGCGAGAGGAGCGAGTTCTTCCATTCGCGTCTCCCTGTCGCCCCAGAGCACGCTCCCGTCCTTCCTCACCGTGAGCAGAAGGGCGTTCTCCTCCGTTTTTGCAACGGCTTCGCCGACCGGAAGATCCACCTCGATGCGCCCCTGAAGAAAGTTCGCGGTCAGGACGAAGAAGATGATCAGCATGAAGAGCACGTCGATCAGCGGCGTGATATCAAGCTCCGGCCGACGACGACGTCTCATGGCGCGCCCTTCCCTCGGAGGCCGGCGTTCGCCGGAGCCGGGAAACGCTCCCGGATCAAAAAGTCCGCGCCCCTCCTGAGACACTCTTCCTGGGAGTCGACGCGGCTGGACAGAAAGCCGTGGAGGAAGAGCGCGGGAATGGCGACGGAGAGCCCCGCGACGGTCGTAAAGAGCGCCTTCCAGATTCCGCCCGTCACCGCCGTAGCGGTGATCCGCCCTCCGGAATGCAGCCCGGCGAACATCTCCATCATGCCGAGCACCGTGCCCAGCAGCCCCAGAAGCGGCGCGATCCTCCCCGTCATCTCCAGAAAGAGCAGGCGCTTCTCCCACCGGTAGACCTCGCGGCGAACCTCCTGCTCCACCAGCACGCCCATCCCCTCGCGGTCGACGTCCCAGTGGGTCAGCGCGGCCTGAAAGATACGGTGCAGCGAGCTGTTCGAAGCGAAGACGACTCCGCGGGCGTCCTCCGCTCTCCCCGATGCGCACGCGGCCGCGAACTCCGCCTCCAGTCGCTCGGGGTTCGTTGAAGCCCGCCGGAAGAAAAGCAGCCGCTCCACGATCACGGCGACCGCCGCCACGGAGAGAGCGGCCAGCACCCACATCAAAAAACCTCCGGCCTCGAAGTACGACAGCATGGTCCCCACCTCCATTGCGTTCTCTACCTTCTCTTCCTCAGCAGCAGCCAGAGGAAGAAAAACGATCCGATGCTCGACGTGAGCGCGCCCACCGGAATCTCCGCCGGCGCCCAGAGTGTCCGGGCGGCGGTGTCGCACAGCACGAGAAAACCTCCTCCGAAGAGCAGCGAGGCTCCGCACAGCCGGGAGTGGTCCGACCCCACCAGAGATCGGCAGATATGAGGAACCATGAGCCCGACGAATCCGATAGGGCCGCAGAGGGCCACGTTCACGCCGACGGCCAGCGAAACCGCCAGAAAGAGCAGACGCCGCATCCTCTCCGCGGGAACGCCTCTGCTCAAGGCGAGTTCCTCGCCGCAGACGAAAAGATTCAACTCCCGCGAGCACAGGCGCGCCGTGCAGAATATCAGGAGCAGTCCGGGCAGAGCCGCGCGCACCGAGTCGAACCCCGCGGTCTGGATGCCCCCCATCGACCACCGCATGATTCTGAAGGTGTCGACGTATCCGCCGCCGTACTGCACGATCATGTTCAGGCTGCCGAAGAGAAAGCTGATCGCGATTCCCGCCAGCAGCAGCGTTCCCTCCGACATCCCCCCTCCGCGCAGCGTGCCCGCGGCGTAGATGACGGCCGTCGCGAGCATCGCTCCCAGAAACGCGGATGTGGAAAGGGCCGAGAACAGTCCGAAGACGGTGAAGGAGAAGCCGAAGCGTATGGAGAGCACCGCGCCGAACGCCGCTCCCGTGGACACGCCCAGCATATCGGGAGAAGCCAGATCGTTGCGGAAGAGCGCCTGAAACACCATGCCGCAGAGGGAGAGCGTCGCTCCGGTGATCCACCCAAGGAGCACCCGCGGAAGGCGCAGCTCCCAGAAGATGCGCCCGCCGTTGCCGCCGCTCCGCAAAATGTCTTCCCAAGAGACGGAGTGCATCCCGACGAACGGAGCGACGGCGACGCAGAGCAGCGAGAAGAGCAGAACGGCGGGCAAAGCGAAGCGCTTCATAACACCAGACCTCGCGGGGCGACGTACGGAACGCGCACCCCGTCTCCGCCGAAGGAGTGAAACTCGGTGTCGAAGATCTCGCGGAGCAGTCCGGCGTCCAAAAAGTCGTCCGTCGCGCCATCCCGGAGAACTCCGCCCCCTTTCAACGCGAGCACCCTGTCCGCGCTCCGCAGCGCCAGGTTGATATCGTGCGTCACCATGAGCACCGTGATTCCCCTCTCGCGATTGACGCGCTCCACAAGAGCGGTCATCTCCACCTGACAGCGGTAGTCCAGAAACGACGTCGGTTCGTCCAGAAAAAGCATATCCGTCGTCTGCACGAGCGCCGCGGCAAGCAGCGCCTTTTGTCGTTCGCCGCCGCTCAGCAGATGCACGGGGCGATCCTGCAGCCCCTCCAGCTCCGTCAGACGGAAGGCGTTGGCGAGGATTTCGCGGTCGTCGACGCTCTCTCCGGAAAACGCCGACTTCCACGGATAACGCGAAAGAAGCAGAAACTCCCGCACCGTGAACGGAAGCGAATCGGTCCCCGACTGGGGGATCCACGCGATGCGTCTGGCGATCCGACGCCGGGAGAGCCCCTCCATCGGACGCCCTTCGAGCAGCACCGTTCCCGACGATGGGCGCCGCAACCCGCCGAGACACTTGAGAAGACTGGTCTTCCCCGCCCCGTTGGGACCCACGATCGCAAGAAACTCGCCTCGCCGCACCGAGAACGAAACCCCGTCGAGAGTTCGCGTCCCTCCAAGAACGAGGCCGAGAGCGCGGGCCTCCAGAAGAGGCGTCATGGAATCCACTCGATCTCCGGATGAAGAATTTCCGCGAAGGCGCGCAGAATCCGCCCTATTCTCGGCCCCGGACGGAGAAAGAGCGTCCCTTCCAGAATATGCACCCGCCCCTCCGTTACCGCGGGAACCTTCGCGCTCTCCGTCCACTGCCGCACAAGACGCTCTCGGTCGAAAACATATTCGGCGTCGACCGGCTCCATCGAGTGGTAGAAGTTCCTGTCGCCGATCAAATCGACGATCACCTCCGGATTCAGCGAGAACAACCCTTCGACGGAGAGCAGCGGATAGTCCGCGCCGCCCGGCCCCACCGCGTTCGCGCCGCCCGCGAGTTCGATCAGCTCGTTGTAGAACGTAGCTCTCCCGGCCGCGTAAAAAGAGGTGATACGCGGCTCCGAAAGCTCCCTGGAAACGGCGAGCAACACCCGGGGACGGCTCGCCGTCGCGGCGACCTTCTCCGCGAGAGCGGCGATCTCCGCGCGCATCTTCCCGATCAACGCCGCGGCCGCCGCCTCTTCGCCGCACGCGCGGCCCAGCGCCTCGACCGAGAGAAGCACCTCCTCCACCGAATTCTGCTTCAGCAGCACGTACGGAATCCCCAACCGCTCGATCTGCGGAAGGAACTGGAGATGAAGATCCTGAAAGACGATCAGGTCCGTTTCCGCGGCGAGAAGAGCTTCGAGATTGAGCGCGGCGAATCCTCCCAACCGCGGCTTCGTTCGCGCCTCCGGAGGCGTGTCGCAGAAATCGGTGACGCCGACGAGCCGATCTCCCAGTCCCAATGCGAAAAGGAACTCCGTCCCCACCGGAGAGAGCGACACGATCCGACGCAGCGCCCCCGACAGGGACGTCGCGAAAAAGAACACGAAAAGCAGCGCAAGGAGCGCTCCTCCCGTTCGAACTTTAAACCACGCTCGCATCACGGCATTCCTCCCCCAAAAAAAGAGGAGACCGCACGGGCCTCCTCGAATAAACACCAACCTACAGGGTGATACATGCCCGCGCACAACACCCGTGCGCTCTCCGTGATTTTCTGGCTTCCGAAAAAATTTTCGGTTACAGTGGCGGGGCCGCTCCGGACTTGCACCGGATTACTCCGCGGAGAACGCGTATTCAATTGCATTGAATTCTAGGCCTTCTTACTTCGCGCGTCAACTGCGAAGAAGACCACGCGGTCGAAAAACAGAAAGGAGCGGTGCTCTTTTCTGTCGAATTTTCACCTAAAGCCGCCGATGATTCTCGGTCGTTTCGACTTGAAATATGCTACGATAGAAAACAAAACCACGCCGAGGAAGGATCATTCCCGATGAGCAAAAAGCACCTCACGAACGGAAACGGAGCTTCAGTCGGCCTCGATATCGCGTCGCTTTCGGGGCATCTCTGGGAGTCCGCCAACATCCTGCGCGGCGCGGTGGACGCAGCCGACTTCAAGACGTACATCTTTCCGCTGCTCTTCTTCAAACGCATTTCGGACGTCTTCGACGAAGAGTACGCCGCCGCCATGGAGAAATCCGGCGGCGACGAGGAGTTCGCCGGGTTTCCCGAAAACTACCGCTTCCAGGTGCCGGAGGGGTGTCACTGGAAGGATGTCCGCGCCCGGAGCGAGAATATCGGGCACGCCCTGCAAAAAGCCATGCGCTGCATCGAGCAGGCCAACCCCGAGACGCTGCACGGCATCTTCGGCGACGCCCAATGGACGAACAAAGAGCGCCTCCCCGACCCCCTTCTCAAGGATCTGATCGAGCACTTCTCCTCCCTCGACATGGGAAACGTCCGCTGCAGGGCCGACGTTCTCGGGCAGGCCTACGAATACCTGATCAAGAAGTTCGCCGACCTCGCCAACAAAAAGGCCGGAGAATTCTACACCCCCCGCCCCGTCGTCTCTCTGATGGTGCGCATCCTCTCGCCGGAAGCGGGGGAAACCGTCTACGACCCCGCGTGCGGAACCGGCGGAATGCTTCTCGAAGCGCTGCACCACGTCAAGGAACGCGGCGGCGACGAAAACCTCATGCTGGGCAAGCTCTACGGGCAGGAGAAGAACCTGACCACCAGCGCCATCGCGCGGATGAACCTCTTTCTTCACGGCGCGGAGGACTTCCATATCGCCCGCGGCGACACCCTCAGAAATCCGGCGTTCTACTCCGGAGACAGCCTCGCCGCCTTCGACTGCGTCATCGCCAATCCTCCCTTCTCCCTCGAAAAATGGGGAGAGGACGTCTGGATCAACGACCCGTACGGGCGCAACTTCGCGGGGCTTCCACCCGCCTCCACAGGAGACTTCGCATGGGTGCAGCACATGATCAAGTCCATGGCCCTCAAGAGCGGCCGCATGGCCGTCGTCCTTCCTCACGGCGTCCTCTTCCGCATGTCCAGAGAAGGAGCCATCCGGCGCGCGCTGCTGGAAATGGACCTTCTCGACGCCGTGATCGGCCTCGGACAGAACATCTTCTACGGAACCGGGCTCGCCCCCTGCATCCTGGTCTTCCGCCACAGAAAGAAAGAAGAGCGCCGAGGCAGGGTGCTCTTCATCGACGCCTCCAAGGAGTACAAGACGGGCCGGGCCCAGAACGAACTGCTGCCCGAGCACGTCGAAAACATTCACCGCCTGTACGAGGAGTATCGGGATGTCGAAGGGCTCTGCCGGGTTGCCGAACTCGCCGAAATCCGCGAGAGCGACTTCAACCTGAACATCCCCCGCTACGTGGAGCCGCTGATCGAAGAGGAGACCGTCACTCTCGAGGAGGCCGTCGCCGGTCTCAAGGAGTCCCTTGCCGCCGCGTACGCCGCCGAGGACCGTCTGAAAGAGCTGCTGACCATGGAGGGAATGCTGTGAAGAAGAGCCGACCCATCACGCACGCCGAACTCGAATCCTACCTCTGGGGAGCGGCCGTACTGCTGCGCGGCTATATCGACGCGGGCGACTACAAGCAGTTCATCTTCCCGCTGCTCTTCTACAAGAGGCTGTGCGACGTCTACGACGAAGAGCTGGCCGAAGCGCTGGAGACGTCCGGCGGCGACATCGAGTACGCCTCGCTTCCGGAGCAGCACCGCTTCCAGATCCCCGAAGGCGCGCACTGGAACGACGTCCGCACCGAGGTCCGCAACGTCGGAAAGGCTATTCAGAACGCTCTCCGCGCCATCGAAAAAGCGAACCCGGACACGCTCTTCGGGGTCTTCGGCGACGCCCAATGGACCAACAAGGACCGCCTTCCGGACCACATGCTCCGCGAACTGATCGAGCACTTCAGCTCCCGGACGCTCTCCATCGCCAACTGCCCCGAGGACGAACTCGGCACAGGGTACGAATTCCTGATCAAGAAGTTCGCCGACGACTCCGGACACACCGCAGCGGAGTTCTACACCAACCGCACCGTGGTCCACCTGATGACCGAGATGCTCGAACCGCTCTCCGGAGAATCCATCTACGACCCCACCTGCGGATCGGCCGGAATGCTCCTCTCGGCCGTCGCGTACCTTAAGCGCCGGCGGAAGGAGTGGCGGAACCTGCGCCTCTTCGGCCAGGAGAAGAACCTCCTGACCTCCGCCATCGGCAGAATGAACCTCTTCCTGCACGGCGTCAAGGACTTCAGCGTCGTTCGGGGCGACACCCTGACGAACCCCGCCTTCGTCGAGGGCGACCGACTCATGCGGTTCGACGTGGTGCTCGCCAATCCGCCCTACTCCATCAAACAGTGGGACCGCGACGCATGGAGCGCCGATCCGTGGGGGCGGAACATCTACGGCGCCCCGCCGCAGGGGCGCGCCGACTACGCCTTCTGGCAGCATATCGTCCGGAGCATGAAGCCCGACACCGGCCGCTGCGCCATCCTCTTTCCGCACGGCGTGCTCTTCCGCGACGAAGAAGCCGCCATGCGCGAAAAGCTGATCGACCACGACGTGCTGGAGTGCGTGCTCGGCCTCGGGCCGAACCTCTTCTACAACTCCCCCATGGAGGCCTGCGTCGTGATCTGCCGCATGAACAAACCGCCGGAGCGAAGAGGCAGGGTCCTCTTCATCAACGCGGTGAACGAAGTCGCCCGCGAACGAGCGCAGAGCTTCCTGAGCGAAGAGCACATCGAAAAGATCGTCGAGGCCTACCGGACGTACGAGAATCGCGAGGGGTTCGCCCGCGTGGCCGAAAACGGCGAGATTCGGGCCAACGGCGGCAAACTCAGCCTTCCGCTCTATGTGCGAGGCGCCGACGGAAACGGCAACGGAGCGGGCGAACGCGTCGGCCTCAAGCAGTCGATAGCGGAGTGGCTGGAAAGCTCCGCCGCCCTGCGGGAGTCGATGGACGAGCTTTTCGCTCTGCTTGAAGAGCAGACGCGACCGGACGACGGCGAATTTGCGAAAGGAGGACGTCTGCGATGAGCGCGCGATCCCTGAAGCCCGGCTGGAGGATGGTCACGTTTGAAGAGGGAACGTCCTTTACTCGTAAATTCGTCCCCGGCCAGACTCTTTTCGGGAAGCGGCGCGCCTATCAGCGGAAAGTCGCCTTTGCCGAGTTCGAAGGCATCTGCTCCGGCGATATTCTGACCTTCGAACCGAAGAGCACGGACGCGCTGCTGCCAGAACTGCTGCCTTTCATATGTCAGACCGACGCCTTCTTCGAGCACGCGCTCAACACCTCGGCGGGTTCTCTTTCTCCAAGGACCAGTTGGTCGGCGTTGCAGGGCTTCCAATTCCCGCTGCCGCCGCTCGATGAGCAGAAGCGCATCGCCGAAATCCTGTGGGCGGCGGATGAGGCGGTGGAAGCGTATACCATTGCCTACAATAAGCTTGTCAAGTTGTCCGAGGCGATTGTTGAGTGCGATATTTGTTCAATGTTGTACCCTTGGCAGCCACTTGGCTCTGTATTAACGGCCATTCTGGCTGGGAAAAGTGTTGTTGGAAGCACTATGCCAGCTAAGCCTAATGAATACGGTGTCCTTAAAGTTAGCGCTGTTGGGGCAACAGGATTTAAACCTGATGAGAACAAACGCCTTCTTAGATCTGAAGATTTTTTACACCGATATAGAATTAATAATGGCGCCCTGTTAATAACTAGATGTAATACAACTGCTCTTGTGGGTAGAGTTTGCATTGTGCAAAGCGACTTTCATCACTTGATGTTATGCGATAAAACGTTACAACTTATTCTAGATGAAAATATAGTTAATATTCGGTTTGTTTATGAAGCTTTGCGTTCTCATCGTGTAAGAACTCAAATTGCTGGACTTGCCACTGGCACAGGTGGCGCTATGAAAAATCTTTCTCAACAAGATCTTCGTTCACTTTTAATTCCATTGCCATCCAAAGAAAGTCAAAATATAGCCATACACAAAGTTTCTCAAATCGCGAAGCAAAAAGATATTATCTCCGGATGGATCGCTAGATTGGTTGATTTGAAAAAGCAGGTTACGAGGACGCTAATATGCTGATATAAAATGATTTCTTAATAATTCTACATTTTATTGTTTTTTTAATTTTTTGCTTAAATCAAAGCGTGGTTGCTGGATATTTTATATACAGGGAGGTTCTCAAATGGCGTTTAAAATCCCCGCAAAGCTACTAGTGTCCATCGCAGACCCGGAATCGTTGTTCCGTGACCTGAGGGATCGGGCGGTAGAAGGCCTTCTTGCTCAGCAGGCAGACATGCTTCGAAAATACATGGAGCATGTTGATGCGCATGATATTGCGCTTGAGCTACCTACCGGCAGCGGGAAAACCTTAGTTGGTCTTCTTATAGCAGAATGGCGCAGAAGAACAAGGCAGGAAAGATGTCTACTACTTTCCCCAACTAAACAACTCGTCCATCAGATCTTCGAACAGGCCAAAGGGAAGTATGGAATTAATACACTCGATTTTTCCGGCTCCAAGCATAACTACACAGCACCCGATAAATCCGCATTTAAAAACTGTGAAGCTATAGGCATTGCCACATATAGCGCCTTTTTCAACACAAATACTTTTTTTAGTGATGCTCATACGCTTATTTTTGATGATGCACACGCTGCTGAGACTTATGTGTCAAACTTGTGGTCTTTGGAAATACATCGTTCTAAAGATGAAATGATATTTAACGCTATCTGGAAAATAATCGAGCCCTATACAACAGAAAACGAGCAGCTCTGTTATGACCAAGACACTGATGGGGGGATTGATACTTCGTTTGTCAATAAGATTCCCACTCCTTATTTTCTAGAATGCAAGACCGCGCTGGCGATTGTATTGAATGATGCGTCCAGAAGAGGTGAAAAATATGAGGAGTACAGCTACCGATGGCTTATGATTAAAGACCACCTTCATGCATGTCACCTCTATTACACCAGTAATTCAATTCTTATTCGTCCTCTTATACCACCTACAAAGAGCTTTAAGCCTTTCCTAGATGCGAATCAGCGCATTTATATGTCAGCCACTCTCGGGGAAGGTGGAGATCTTGAACGAATATTCGGCCGGAAAACAATTACACGGATTCCCGCCCCAGATGGATGGGACAAGCAGGGAATCGGCAGGCGTTTTTTTGTCTTTCCTATGCGAAAATGGGATGATAAAGATTCATTAAATTTTGCACTTTCTTGGATCTCTAAATTTGATAGAGTTCTTGTGCTTACTCAAAGCAATCGAGATGCAGAGATAGTAAAGCAGTCTATTAAACAAATCGAAGCTCTAAAGAATCATTCGATTTTCGATGCTACGGAACTGGAGCTATCTAAGAAGATTTTCACTCAGAAGGACTCCGCTATCGCGATTTTGGCGAATAGGTATGACGGAATCGATCTAATCGGAGACGAATGTAGATACTTGATAGTCTATGGCCTTCCAGAATCAACAAATCTCCAAGAACGTTTTATCATCAGTCGATTAGGGGCATCTGTTCTTTTTGATGTACGCATCCGTACTAGAATAACCCAAGCTGTAGGACGATGCACCCGCTCATCAAGTGATTATGCGCTTGTAGTGGTCATTGGCGAGAAAGCGAATCAATATTTTCACATGCCAGAAAAAAGAGCGGTTTTGCATCCGGAACTTCAAGCAGAAGTAAATTTTGGCATTGAGCAGTCAATAGTTGGAGATGTCTGTGAACTAGAGGATAATATTAATTCATTTATCATGCATGATTCTGAGTGGAAATCCGCTGATAATTATATATTAGAAACAAGAGACAAATTAAAACAATTACCGATATCTTCAGCAAGCCAGCTTGGGAAAGCAGTCGTTAGTGAAGTTGCATTTAATGATGCGCTTTGGTTTGGGAAGTTTGACGTTGCTCTCTCATCAGCAAAAGATGTGCTTGCCTGCCTTGCAGGTGGACATGAACTGAAGGGCTATTCCGCTCTCTGGAATTACCTCGCAGGTTCCGCAGCGTATCAAGAAGAGGAAAAGGATATAGCAAAGGAGCATTTCTCTGCGGCGTTTTCATGTGTTAGCACATTGCCATGGCTTAGGCAAATTCAGAAGTTGACTTCTAACCGATTGCCACAAACACCAATGATTATTATGCATGAAGCACGTATTGAGCGCATAGAGCACATACTTGAAAAGTTTGGAAAAATAAATAGTGTTAAAATAGAGAGGTATTTTAACTCAATCAGAGATGGGCTTTCAAGCACTCAATCACAACCTTTTGAAGAAGCTCAAGTTAAAATTGGACTGCTTTTAGGGTTTATAGCTGGAAAAACCGAAAATTCAGGCGATCCAGATCCATGGTGGATAATAGGTAAAGAAGGCATTGTTTTTGAAGACTACACTGCAACGGGAGAGAAGCCAATTATTTCTAAAGAGAAAACATTGCAAGCAAAGGCCCATCCTGATACCCTTAAAAAAACGCATCCTCATGTAAATTTCAGCGTTGTATTATGCTCTACATCAAGGACATTACATTATGCCGCAGAACCTCATACAGAAGGCGTTTATTTCATTCATAAAGATGAGTTTTGTGAGTTCTCTGAACAATGTTTTAAGCTCATCCGTAGTCTTTGGGATACATTTCAATCATCTGGAAATATGCGTTGGCGAGAGGATGCCGCGGAAAAAATACATTCAGCCGGATTAGAAAACGAAGACATCTTGTCATTTTTGAGAAATACACAGCTTGCTTCATTAGTGAAAGGTTAATAGGGCCGCCCATGTTTAACGAAGAAAACACCGTCGAGCAGTTGATTCTCGATGCGCTTCGCGGCGGAGCGTCTTACAGCAGAGTCGCGGGGCGGAGCGGCGGCTCGGGAGAGTGGCGCTTCATCCCCTCCGACGAGCTGCGGCGCTCCTCCTCCGACGTGCTGGTGGAGCCGATGCTCTACGATGCCCTCCTTCGCCTCAACCCGGAGATCGAAGCGCAGCCGAATCGCGCGGACGAGGTGCTCTACCGATTGCGCGCCATTCCCCTTTCGGTGCAAAGCGAGGGGCTTGTCCGCTCCAACGAGCTGTTTGCGGAGTGGCTCCGCGGCGAGAAGTCCATGCCCTTCGGCGAACGCGGCGAACATACCCCCGTCCGCCTGATCGACTTCGAAGACCTCTCCAACAACGAGTACGTGGTCACGAATCAGTGGGTCTATCCCGTCAAGGAAGGGGGAAAGCGCTTCGACATCGTCCTTCTGGTCAACGGAATACCGCTCGTGATCGGCGAGGCGAAGACGCCGGTGCGCCCCGCCGTGACATGGATCGACGGCGCCTCCGACATCCACGACGCCTACGAAAAGAGCGTGCCGCAGATGTTCGTTCCCAATGTCTTTTCCTTCGCCACCGAGGGAAAGCGCTTCCGCTACGGCACGGTTCGGATGCCGCTCGATATCTGGGGCCCGTGGCACGACGGCGACAAGTCCGAGGGCAGCCTGGCGGACGTGCGGCGCTCCGCCCGTTCGATGCTCCGTCCTTCGGTCGTTCTGGACCTCCTGCGGAACTTCACGCTCTTCGCCACGGACAAAAGACACAGCCGCATCAAGATCATCGGCCGCTATCAGCAGTACGAGGCCGCCAACCTTATCGTCGAGCGCGTGGTCCGGGGCTCCCCGAAGAAGGGGCTGATCTGGCACTTTCAAGGTTCGGGGAAGTCGCTCCTGATGGTCTTCGCGGCGCAGAAGCTGCGGATGCACCGCGAGCTGGGCAACCCCACGGTGATGATCGTGGTGGACAGGATCGACCTCGACACCCAGATCACCGCCACCTTCAACGCCGCCGACATTCCGAACATGATCGGAGCCTCCGCCCGGAACGAGCTTCACGACCTGCTGGCCGCGGACACGCGCAAGATCATCATCACCACCATTCACAAGTTCGCCGAGACGGGCGGACGGCTGAACGAGCGTTCGAACATCATCGTGATGGTGGACGAGGCGCACCGCACCCAGGAGGGCGACCTCGGACGCAGGATGCGCGAGGCCCTCCCCAACGCCTTTCTCTTCGGCCTGACCGGAACGCCGATCAACAAGCGGGACAGGAACACCTTCTGGGCATTCGGCGCGGAGGAGGACGAACAGGGGTACATGAGCCGCTACTCCTTTCAGGACTCCATCCGGGACAAGGCCACGCTCCCGCTGCATTTCGAGGCGGTGGACGTCAAGCTGCACATCGACAGGGTAGCCATCGACGAAGCCTACGCACGCATGACCGACCAACTGAGCGAAGAAGACCGCGACGACCTCGCGAAGCGCGCCGCGAAGATGGCGGTGCTCATCAAGGCCCCGGAACGGGTGAACGCGATCTGCCGGCATATCGTCGGACACTTCGCGGAGAAGGTGGAGCCGAACGGCTTCAAGGCGCAGGTGGTCACGTTCGACCGGGAGTGCTGCGTGCTGTACAAGAGGGCGATGGACGAGCTGATCGGGCCGGACGCAAGCGCCGTCGTGATGAGCACGCAGGGCGGCAAAGCCGATAATTACGCCGGGTGGAAGCTGGGGAAAGACGAGGAGGAGCGTCTTCTCGACCGCTTCCGCGATCCGAACGATCCGCTCAAGTTCCTGATCGTCACTTCCAAGCTGCTGACCGGGTTCGACGCCCCCATCCTGCAGACGATGTATCTGGACAAGCCGATGAAGGACCACAGTCTTCTGCAGGCCATCTGCCGGACGAACCGCGTCTACTCCGGCAAGACGCACGGCCTGATCGTGGATTACCTGGGCATCTTCGACGACGTGGCGAACGCCCTCGACTTCGACGAAAAGTCCGTCCAGCGAGTTGTGACCAATCTCGAAGAGGTCAAGGCGGAACTTCCCGGAATCGTGGAGCGCTGCCTCGCCTTCTTCCCGGGAACGGACCGTTCCGTCGGCGGGTACGAGGGGCTGATCGCCGCGCAGGACTGTCTGCCGAACAACGAAATCAAGGACAGGTTCGCCGCCGAATTCTCGGTGCTCTCCAGGCTCTGGGAGGCACTCTCCCCGGACCCCGTACTCGCTCCGTTCGAGAAGGACTACAAGTGGCTGACGCAAGTTTACGAATCGGTAAAGCCCCTGAGCGGCAAAGGCAAGCTGCTCTGGCACGCGCTCGGGGCCAAGACCATCGAACTGGCCCACAGGAACGTCCATCTGGAGACGGTGCGCGACGACCTCGAAACGCTTGTGATGGACGCGGATATTCTGGAGGAGTTCCTGAAGAACAAGAAGGGGAAGGAGAAAGAGATCGAGATCAAGCTCATCGCGCGGCTTCGGAAGCACAGGGGCAATCCGAAGTTCATCGCGCTCGGCGAGCGGCTCGAAAAGCTGAAGGAGCGGCACGAACAGGGACTGCTCAACAGCCTGGAGTTTTTGAAGGAGCTGCTCGCTCTGGCGAAGGAGGTCGTGCAGGCCGAGAAGGAAGTCGACCCCGTCGAGGAGCGGAAGGATGCCAAGGCCGCCCTCTCCGAACTGTTCGCCGAGGTGAAAAACGTGAACACCCCGGTGATGGTGGAGCGCATCGTGAACGACATCGACCAGATCGTGCGGGTGGTCCGCTTCCCTGGATGGCAGGACACCACCGAGGGAAAGCGCGAAATCCAGAAGGCTCTGCGCGAGCTGCTCTACGTCAAGTACAAGATCAAAGACGCGGACCTCTTCGAGAGGGCGTTCCAGTACATCAGGCAGTATTACTGATGCGGTGCGTTCGGTGAATTCGCGAAGTGAAGTCGCGGGTAGCACCGAAACAAGTTGAGAAGGAGCGGGATGCTTGAATATGGAAGCTGAGATATTTTTGCGATTCTCCGCGAAAGATTCTCCGCGAAAGACTTGCGGGAATAAATAAACTATGATAAAAAATACGTGAAAAAGTTTTCCGAAGACCTACCTGCAAGCTTTCCGGTTCTCTTGCGCTTTTCTTCCATGAGGGGAGCGTTTTATGAAGACCACTCATAGTGTTGAGGAAAAATTGATTTGGAGACGTCTATGAAGAAGTTGAGTATCGAAAAGATACCAACTCTCGTGGAAAACCTATACCGGATTGTCGAGGAGCTTGAATCAACTTTTCCTAGCCGGAAGTTCACACTTGATGGTCATCTCATCGGGAGCATTGGCGAGGTGCTTGCTGCATTCGCTTACAAACTCGATCTTCTTCCCCCTCATTTAAGGGACATGATGCTGAAGATTTCGATGGCCGCTTAATTCAGATTAAGGCCACCCAAGGAGAAAAGGTTGGCTTGCGCTCCTGCCCGTATCATTTATTAGTTCTTAAGCTTTGCTCAAACGGCACTTTCGACGAGATATTCAACGGCCCAGGCGAAAATGCTTGGGCTCTCGCAGGAAAAATGCAGAGCAATGGACAACGCTTCGTCTCTATCACTAAGCTATCCTTTTAGATGGATAAGATTTCGAACGCAATGCGTTTATTGAGGAGATCGGATGACAAATGAGCAGCTAGAAGAATTGCTTGCGGTAATAGAAGTATCAGCGATTGGGGGGCGCGAATATGCACTACATCACCATGCTTAATTATCGAATACAAACGGACCACCACCGAGAAGGAGGAGGACCAAGCTGACGCTTTTGCACGTGACAGCCTCATCCCTCCAGCAAGGTTGAAGACGTTCGTCCAGAGGAGAGCCTTCTCCAGCACCGACTTCGCGAGCATCGCCGAAGAGGTCAACATCGTCTCCGGCATCCTACTCGGGTGCCTACGACACGAGTAGATTCTGTCGTTCAGTCACTATCTCAACAGCGAGCTAAAGATTTATAAAAAAGTGGAAAGAAGTGGCACGAGCAAAGCGGCATCGCAATTAATCTGCAGAATTTTTTTTGATCTATTGGGCAGGCGATGTTGGCATCTCAGTTTACATTCCCTTCTTCGGGGCACTAAATGGGCGATTAGCATATTTAGTTTATTATTTTATGAAAATATAAAATAAAAAGCCTCTACTGAGATTGGAGAATATTAATATTGGACTAAAAAATATATTGATAATTCATTACTAGGAGGCGTAAGGTGTGAATGACCCTCGTGGATCTATTTGGAGGAAATGGGATTTGCACGTTCATACACCATTTTCGCATCTAAACAATGGTTATACGAGCAACTTCGAAGAATATGTTAAAACATTGCTTCAACGCGCTGTTGAAAACGAAGTTGCCGCCGTTGGAATCACAGACTACTTCACCATCGAAGGATACAAAAAACTCCGAAGCATTCTTGACGACGCAGCACTTCTTAAATCACTTTGTGCCAACAACGCAGTCGAACACATTCAAAAAATACTATTTATTCCAAATATAGAATTTAGAAGTAATATTTTGGTAAATGATCAGCGGGTAAATTTTCATGTAATATTTTCTAATGAATTATCTCCAGAGCAAATCGAAGAAGACTTCCTCCGGGAACTTAAGTTTACTGTGGAAAGTGGTCCAAACGTGAGCGACGAAAAACATCCTCTAACGTTTCGCAACCTAGAATCACTTGGGAAACGCCTCAAATCTCAGCATATTTCTTTTCAAAATAAGACCGACATTGAGATAGGCATGATGAATGCTGTAATCGATCACGAAGATGTTAGCAGAATTTTGGAAAACAAACGCTCCATATTTGCGAATCGTTATCTTTTTGCTATTCCTGCAGATGAGGATTTATCTAAGTGCCATTGGGATGGACAAGGGCATTTGATGCGCAAAGTAATGATTCAAAAATCGCACATTATTTTCTCTTCCAACGCGAGTACACGCGCCTTTGCTTTGGGATGCCGCCATCCTTCTGTGAAGGAGTTCGTAGAAGAATTCAAATCACTAAAACCATGTGTACATGGCTCGGATGCGCACGACGAAGCGCATTTATTCTCCCCAGATGAACAACGATTTACATGGATCAATGCTGATCCTACATTTGCTGGCCTCAAACGTATCTTAAAAGAACCAGATTCGCGGGTTTTCATAGGTCCGGAACCACCTGCTTTGCTCCTCCAACGCAATAATACCACACGCTATTGTACTATGCTGTCTTATGAAAAAGATCCAAAATCAACACTTGAAGAGCATTGGTTTTCTGGAGATGTCCCGTTGAACACGGGGCTCGTAGCAGTGATCGGTAATAAAGGTAGCGGCAAGAGCGCGATGGCTGATTCCCTCGGCCTTCTTGGCAATTCAACCAAAGAATCACATTTCTCTTTTCTGCATCCCGACAGGTTCCGCAATCCGCGCGAGAGAAAGGCTGAACAGTTCCGAGCATCTCTTCGCTGGCTATCCGAGAATGTTGACACGAGGCTGTTGTCGGATACTACTGATCCATCTTCTGTAGAAACAATTAAATACATTCCTCAAAACTACCTCGAAGATGTCTGTAACGAAGTAACAGGCGGTGAATTTGACAAGGAGCTCAAGAGCGTTATCTTCTCTCATGTTCCAGATCATGAACGAATGAAACGCGAATCATTAGATGATCTAATAGCATTTAAGACGGACGAGACAAACAGACATATCGCGTTGCTACGCCAGAAGTTACATAACCTCAACGAGCGTGTTATTAGTCTCGATATTAAGCTTGCCTCTGAATATAGACAGACGCTTGAGCACCAACTTAAGCATAAGCAATCTGAACTTGCAGCCCACATAAAGACAAAACCAGTTCAAATCCTCCCACCGGACAAAGATCCATTGCTTGAAGATGAGAACGTTAAAATTTCAACCGAGATTGAACACCGTCGCGCAGAAGTCGTCTCTATTGACAAGTATTTCATCGAGATTAAGGAAAAGATCAAACGGACATTACATCGCAAGGCATTAGCAGAGAAACTCAAGGCTAAGATTGAGAACCTTCAACGCATATACAACGATTTTGCCGAAAGTTGTACAGAGTGCACTGAGCTGGGCATCAAACTGAATGACTTTATCATATTTAATGTACAACTCGAGAAAATCGAGGAAATAATCTCTGACGCATATCTGGAAAGCAAACATCTTTTAAAGTGTCTGGAAGATGGGGAGGGGACATCTGCTCACACGAAAAAAATGCACCTCGCAAAGATAGAGGAATTACGCAAGACCATGAGCATTCCCCAGCAGCGCTATCAGCAGTATATAGAAGATTTGTCGAAATGGGAAGCCCGTCACAAGGAAATAGAGGGTGCGGCAGATATACTTGATAGTCTCGTCTTTTTTAAGGCCCAAATTGAAGAATTGAAGGGGCTACCCGCCGAACTTGAGTTTATCAAAGGAGAACGAGTCGCCATAGTTCAAAACATTTTTCAGCAAATTAACAGTCTCGCTCGAATGTACGAATCACTATACAGTCCTATCGAAAAAAACATAGCTGACGAACCACTCAGAGATTGCGGTTGGGGAATTGGATTCAAGGTTTCTATCGTACCCGAGAAATTTGAGGTGCGATTATTTAGCCTTATCCAGCAAGGAAGACGGGGTACGTTCTGCGGTGTTGAAGAAGGGGAAGAAAGGCTTCGCAAAATGTTGCGACAATCTGTTTTTTCTACATCGCAAGGTGTTGAAAACTTCGTTGCATCCATAGAAGATGCATTATCATTTGACCTTCGGGATGACGGACGACAACCTGTACGAATCTCAGATATTATAAGAAAAGGCAATGATCCAATTGATGTATACGATTTTTTATTTGGCTTAGACTACCTTTCACCACGCTACGCATTAACTTGGGGAGACCGTATGATTGATCAGCTTTCTCCAGGTGAACGCGGAGCATTGCTTCTCGTATTTTATCTTCTTGTGGATAAAAACACTATGCCACTGCTCATTGATCAACCTGAGGAGAATCTCGATAATGAATCCATATATCGAATACTCGTACCCTGTATCAAGCAAGCTAAAGAACGGCGACAGGTTATTATTGTGACGCATAATCCGAATCTCGCCGTTGTTTGTGATGCCGATCAGGTTGTATACTGTAAAATCGACAAGGCGGGAGGTAATCGAATCACTTATACAACAGGAGCTATCGAGAACCCTGTGATCAATCAACATATAGTTGATGTATTGGAAGGCACGCGCCCAGCATTCGACTTGCGCGACGCAAAATATAAATTAACATCTCCATGATGCCGAGTCAATTAATAAAAGCTCTAACTTGATTGATGGCAAGGCTTTTTCGTGGATGCACCATTTTAGTCACTCCCAAAGGCGTTTCTTCGGTTCTGGAGAGAGGGTGTCTGTCCTGAGATTCACCATAGGATCCCCTTTCCTCTCAGCAAACCTAGCTCTCTAAACATCGAAATCGCAAGGCAACTCTTCTCTCCGGCAGAGAAGGTTCCATGCCTTCTCGTTCCTCCCAATCGACGTGAAGCGCATACGTCCGCAGGTGTTCCACTCCTTGGTGCGAAAACCGTCGAAGATTGCGGTACACTTCGTTGCGCTCTTTCGAAGGCTGCACACTGGAAATTCTTCATTTTATTGCCGGAATAATGTTAGCACTTTCGTGCAAAGAGGGGAAGTGGATATAACGATCAAAACGATCATCTCGCTCATACGAGCGATATCCTTTCGAAGAGGGTGCGTCAACGGTCATTCTCAAGACGTGTCAATCTCAAGACGGTGCCGATAGTCTTTTGAATTATAACGCTTATAGCGTTATAATTCTCTGCGGAGGAGGTGTTTTTATGGGTGCGCGCGTTACAAAAACCAAGCGTCCCGGATTCCGCAGCGTCAATGTGCGGCTTGTTGCCTGGGATAAGGAGTTGGCGGAGAATATCTTCAGGAAAGTCGGTCTGACTCCCACCGAGGCGATTCGGCTCTTTTATCGGCAGACCATCAACACGGGAGGTATCCCCTTCGGGCTGACTTTACCCGAAGCTACTCTGGCCGCCATGCGGGAAGCGGAGCCCGGCACGGCGGAGGAACTGTCGCTGGACGATCTGAAGACCGAGCTGGATGCGATCCGTTAGCGACAGAAGCGTTCGCACTAAGTGACCGACTCGGCTCCTTGTTCGCTTCGCTCACGTTCGCCGGTCGTCTACTTATAGGTAAACGACGGCATTCAAGAGCGATTTTAAACGGGAGAGCAAGGGTTTGTCGCGGCATATCCTCAAGGAGCGTCTCTGGAGTGTCGTCAACGCGCTGGCGACGGGGACTCCTCTCAACCCGTCGTATCGGGATCACGCACTTGGAGGAAACTGGCGCGGTCATAGAGAGTGTCACATCGCACCGAATCTGCTGTTGCTCTACCACCTGTCGGAAGACGCTCTTACACTGGTACGCCTCGGAAGCCACGCGGAGCTTCTAGGTCTGTGATGGCGACGAGATTGTCGCAGCCGATAGCGACTGCTGGAGATAGAGACCCCTTGCTCCGGCCGGTCGCCGCAGGGCATCTGTTTATGGATGCGGCGTCCCCGATTAAAGAGACATCGAAGATAGACAGAGTTCTCTGCTGATTACAGCTCATAAAGCAGCGCATAAATATGCGCCTGACGTATAAATTAGCGCTTGCGTTCATAAAGAGCAGCTTTTCTTTCTCCGGTTTGCACAACATCGCCCTGTTTTTTCAATCGTAGAAGCAACTTATATGCTTGGTCTTTTGAGATGCGGCACAACTCCATTACATCCGCGCGTTTTTGGATACACCGGGGTAAATGGAGCCACGTGTCCGATGCGATGGAGAGCAAGACGGCTACGGTATAGTCGGTGGACATCGAGTAGTCCGGTGCAGGACGGCCGTAGCGGAGCATTCCCTCGAAAATACGGTCGATGCCGCGTCCGGTGCGCTCGGCGAGGCCGATTCGTTTGATGATATCGGCCAGTAGCGGATTGCGGGAGCGAGGGGGCGTCACTAGAAGGTTACCGATACCCACTCCTTCGATGAACCCTCCGGGGCTGCTGATTGCGAGGCCGTCGTCGTCCAGTTTGAATGGAAATCCACGCAACGCTCTTTCCTCGGACATCGCATCGCTCCACTCCGACCGAGATGGAAGGGTTGGTCTTGTTTGCGATCAGTGAAGACATGCCCGAAACGTTCAGATGATTCGCGTGCAGACCGGTCACGCTGCCGTCGTCTTCGACGCCGAGCAGCAGATCGCCTCCTTCAGTATTCGCCAAAGAAACAACGGCGGTTACTAGTTCCCGATCAGACAGGTTTTTCGAGTCGCCTTTGAACTCCAATCTCAAACCTTCGCCTTGTCGGATCAATTCTTCTGGTTTTGTCAACGCAAAACTGACCACCAAGGACAGCCGAATTTTGATCACCCCGGTCATTCTTCCGCGGTCGTTTTTTTAAGTAGTATTTGCCCCTTCTTTCTCCCCTCCCTCAGCGTTTCCTTC
>Ga0228536_1000498_pt1 | contig 69990 bp, 63 predicted proteins | sample SJ1Smetagenome_FD_168611 | JGI IMG/M metagenome (GOLD analysis project Ga0228536, IMG submission 168611) | Enriched culture of PCE-dechlorinating microbial communities from Ithaca, New York, USA - SJ1.S | ecosystem: Engineered > Modeled > Simulated communities (microbial... > Unclassified...
GTATCTGTTTAACAGCAGACGGATCACGGCAGCTGTGTTCTCACCGATCTTCTCAGCCCATTTGATGAAGCGTTCCGAATCCCAGGAGACGTAATTCTTATGATTAGGCGGCATATGCCCTTCATTGGTGCTATATTGGTCGATATGACCATATAACCTGCGATGGGACGCTATACGGTTTCCCTCGAAGAATATCTCGACCATATTCTTCGTAAGGCGCACATCCACTTTACGTTTGATGTACTCGTACGGTACGGAGTAGTTGTGGTGGTCTGTGCTGATGTGGTAGTTATACTGTACAGTGGCTATTTTCCAGGTCGCAAGTTCATACGGGCGCGGGGGCAGAGGCAGCAGGAATATCTTTTCTTCGGAAAATGCCGCTGCCCTGCTTCCCTCTTTCTTCTGGAAGGGTTTGTTGTTGAATTGAATGAGCTTTTCAGCTATCGCCTCATTCAGTTCATGCAGGGAGAGAAACTGGACGTTGCGCAAAGATGCAAGTATCCATGTTGAAACGATCCCTACAGAACATTCCACTGTGGCCTTGTCCCGCGGGGACCTTGGACGTGCAGGTATGACCGCGGTCCCATAGTGTTCTGCAAGCTCAAGATATGTCCTGTTAATTACGATCTCGCTTTTAGATACACTCGTTACACCGGTTTTAAGGTTGTCCGGCCTTAGGATACGCGTTACTCCGCCAAAATATTTATAGGCGTTGACATGCGCAGTGGTCCAGCTTTCCTGATTCTGGGAGAGGAAAGCCTCGACATAGGCATAGCCGCTGTACGGCAGCACCGCCACAAAGACATAAGACTTTATGGGTGCGCCTGTGTCGGTATCCGTTATGCAAACATTCTGACCGGCCCAGTCGACCTCCATTATCTCTCCTGGCTTATGGTCCAGATGCATGGTTGCGTTGTTTTTAATGACATAGTCACGGTAGTATTTGTTGAACTGAGTGGACTGATATGGAAGTTCGCCTGTTTCTCTGCACTTGCTGCAGTATTCAGCCCAGAGCAGGCTCAATGTTACGCCGTTTTTGCCCATTTCCTTGTGTATCTTCCCATAATCCGGCATTTTGTAGTGAGGTTTTTGCAGCCCCGGCGGGAAAAGCCTGTCTGTTATCTCCTTGTCGCTTAAGTCTTTTGCGGATCCCCACTCGAGGCTGATTTCCGCCGCACGTTTGAGCACGTCTATGACAGTAGTCCGTGAACAGTGACATGCTGCGGAGATCTGTTTGTTGCTGATCCCAAGGCTGTGAAGCCTCAGGATCTCCCTGTAATTGGCCATCTCTAATGACCCCTCCTCAAATAATGTATTAGCATCACCTGGATGCTGAATGCATTATATTGAGAGAGGTGCAGTGAGGTAATAGGAAAGATGGAGGGGTGTACAACTCGGGCGGTCACAGTGTTCAGTTTGGAGCGGTGAGGGTGTTCAACTCATGCGGTCAAAGTGTTCAATTTGACGCGGCGTATGCAGTCGAATTGCGTATCTGGTGGATTATGCACTGCTGAATCTCCGTCTTCGGATACGCTGCCTCTATTGCCCCGGGGAATCCGCTCAGGCCGTCCACACAGGCTATAAGAATGTCTTCCAGCCCCCTGTTTTTCAGGCCGTTCAGTACGGAAAGCCAGAATTTGGCGCTTTCGTTCTCTCCGATCCACATGCCAAGGACTTCTCTGGTTCCTTCCATGTTTATCCCTATTGCTATGTACACTGCCTTCTTTATGATCTGCCCTTCGCTGCGGACATGGAAGTGGATGGCATCCATGAAGACTACCGCATAGACGCTCTCAAGAGGCCTGCTCTGCCATTCTTTCACCAACGGCAGTATCTTGTCCGTTATCCTGCTTATTGTGCTGTCTGATACAGAGAGACCGTATATGTCACGAATGTGGGTCTCAATGTCTGAGGTAGTCATGCCTTTTGCGTACATAGAGAGGATTTTTTCTTCTATGTCTCCTGATATGCTTGTCTGCTGTTTCTTTACGAGCTCAGGCTCGAATTCTCCCTTGCGGTCACGGGGGACGTTTAAGTCTATATCTCCGTAGCTTGATCGCACTTTCTTGGGGCTTGTGCCGTTCCGGCTGTTGTCTGTAACCTTGTTTTTGTAATCGTATTTGGTATAGCCAAGTTCTTCGTCAAGTTCACCTTCAAGGCCATTCTCAAGGAAGGTCCCTATCATTTCCTTGAACAGGTCATGGATATCCTCCATAGAGCTCACTTTGAGTTCCTGGAGAAGGCTGCTCATCTTTTCCCGCTTTGCTTCACGTTCCGGATCACGATTTCTTCTTGCCATAACAAAACCTCCTGATCAGTGCTCTCTATTTTGCACCTTTCAGGAGGTTTACACAATTTATGGGATGGTCTCATGCTATCCTTTTGTGTCCTTCTTATTTTTTTATAAGCATGCCCAGTATGCCCCGTATGAACTGCCGTCCGACCTCACGGCCCACAGTGTTCATAGCGGTATCGGCCAGGTGCTCTATCGGGGTTTTGTACTTGCTCTTTGTTGTGGTTCCGTAGAAGGTCTTCCTGACTGCCTGCTCTTGTTTTATTCTTTCCTTCTCGGCCCGCTCGAATTCCTTTTGCTGCCTGATCCGCTCCTTCTCTTCGAGGGCCTGAAGTTCCCTCTCTTCCTTGGCACGTTCTTTTTCCTCCTTTATCTGCCTGATCCGGGCCTCTTCCTCTTCTCTCTCGGCCTCTTCCCTCTTAATTTTCATTGAGAGGTATTCGTATGCAGATTCCCTGTCGATAAGAACATCGTACTTGGGCCCGATATCGCTCAAAGCTAGTACTTCTTTCCTTATCCCGTCGTCTATGATGCCCATCTGGCTCTGAGGAGGGAGTATGAATGCCCTCTCCACTACGCTCGGGCTTCCGTCTTCCGCCAAAAATGAGACCAGAGCTTCCCCTGTGCCAAGCTGAGTTATCGCCTCCCCGGTGTCAAAGTCGGGATTGGGGCGGAAAGTATCTGCAGCGGCCCTTACGACCTTCTGTTCAGTTGGTGAATATGCACGGAGGGCATGCTGCACTCTGTTGCCAAGCTGTGAAAGTATGGTGTCGGGAATGTCCTTCGGACTCTGGGTAATGAAGTAGACTCCTACGCCCTTCGATCTTATAAGCCTTACGACCTGCTCTATCTTCTGCAGGAGAACCTTTGGAGCTTCGTTGAAAAGAAGGTGGGCTTCGTCGAAGAAGAAGACCATCCGCGGTTTTTTCAGGTCGCCCATTTCAGGCAGTGTCTCAAAGAGTTCTGAAAGCAGCCATAACAGGAAGGTGGAATAAAGGGCGGGCGAGTGGAAAAGATCCACGCAGTGGAGGATATTTATGTATCCTCTTCCGTCGTGTCCGGTCCTCATCCAGTCTGTTATTTCAAGTTCCGGCTCTCCGAAGAACTGGTCTCCCCCCTGATCCTCAAGTGAGAGGATAGCCCTCTGTATTGCGCCCACGCTTGCGGCGGCGATATTGCCGTAATCTATGGTAAAGCTCTTTGCGTTGTTTGCCACATAACTGAGCATCGCCTTAAGGTCTTTTAGGTCGAGCAGGAGAAGGCCCCTGTCGTCCGCGACCCGGAAGACGATATTCAGGACCCCCGACTGTGTATCGTTGAGGCCCAGCAGCCGGGCAAGAAGAAGCGGTCCCATCTCTGAGACGGTGGTCCGGACCGGGTGCCCGTTTTTTCCAAAGACGTCCCAGAAACGCGTAGGGTAGTCCTTGTATGTGAAGTTCGCTTCGGCGAGTCCGAATCTCTGTATGCGCTTCTGCATCCCTTCGCTGTCGATCCCGGGGCGGCACATTCCCGCCAGGTCCCCCTTTATGTCCGCGAGGAAGACCGGGACTCCGAGGTCGCTGAAGGATTCTGCCATGACCTTCAGGGTGATCGTCTTTCCCGTACCTGTTGCCCCTGAAATGAGGCCGTGGCGGTTCGCCATTTTCGGAAGAAGATAAATGGGATCCTCTGCCTTTGCTATCCACAGTTTTTCGTTGGCGTACATATCATTTCCTCCCCGGAAGGTATTCTTTTTAGGATCTTATTCCATATCATTATTAAATCACAATAACGGCTTATTTGTAGTAAATATATTTATAGGATAAGGATACTAAAAATTAAAAAATTGAGAGAGCCCGTCGGAGGATCAAGAAACGGATCTTCCCGGTAATTTTTTTGTCATTTTAAAAAGAAGGGGAAAAAGCAGGCAGCCGACAGCCTGCGCCTTCCCGTAAAGTAGAACAGCAGACCCTAAGTTAAGTTTCTCAGGATCTGCCGTTATTTTTGAACTGAAGGAGCAAATGACGTACTCTTTTGCTTATGCCATCGTTATGACAGTTCCCTCTTTGCCATCGAGTGCTTCTACTGCTTTGTAGAGCGAGGTGATGATCGCTTTCTTGCCCGGGAACCTTCTCGCAAACTTGATCGCTGCCATTACTTTCGGAAGCATGCTTCCGGGAGCAAAATGACCCTCTTCGATGTATTTGATCGCCTCTGCGACAGTTACATGCGACAAATCCCGCTGGTTTGGTTTTTTGAAGTTGAGGCTTATCTTGTCAACTTCCGTAAGAATGAGAAGGATATCTGTCTCCATATCTTCGGCGAGTCTCTCGGCAGCAAGGTCCTTGTCTATCACTGCCGGAACCCCGGTCAGAGATCCGTCCATATTCTCGATAACGGGTATACCGCCGCCTCCGGCTGTTATTACTATTGTTGAATCCCAGAGGCGTTTGACGGAATCTATCTCGGCTATCCTCTTTGGAGTCGGCGATGCCACTACTCTGCGCCAGCCTCTGCCCGCATCCTCTTTCACAGTGTAACCCTTTTCTTTGGCTATCTTTTTTGCTTCTTCTTCTGTGTAGAACGGGCCAATCGGTTTAGTCGGATTCTGGAAAGCCTTGTCATGTTCATCCACTATTACCTGTGTGACCAACGTTACTACCGGAACGTTGCGGTTCCTGTTCCTGAGTGCATCTCTGAGGCACTGCTGGATCTGGTAGCCTATGTAGCCCTGGCTCATTGCGCCGCAGACGTCAAAGGGCATTGCCGGAAGCTTGGGATTTATCTTTTCCGCTGTTTCCTGGGAAAGTGTGATATTGCCCACTTGGGGGCCGTTTCCGTGGACAACTGCCATCTCATAGCCTTTACAGCTTATGTCAGCAAGATACTCGCAGGTCTTTTTTACAACTGCCAGCTGGGCCTCTGCTGTAGGAGGGCTCCCTGCTTCCTGCAAAGCGTTTCCGCCCAGAGCCACAACCACTTTTGTGAATTGTGAGGACATTGATCGAACACACCCCTTGGATTTCAGATTTGTCCCAACATTATAAACTAATTATCCAAGGCAGTTCAATATATTTTTTTGTTATGCCCTTTCCTACTTAATAAATTCCGCGATCCCGGAAACCGAGAAGGCGCACCAGGCCAGAAGGGCTCCCATTATCAGCGAGATCAGGCGGCCCTGCTTCGAGAAGAAGCGTCCCTGAAGGTCTCCGAAGAGAGACCAGATGGTGAAAGCCACGGCGCAGTTGAGCGTAAGAAAGAGGCCACAGAGCAGGAATATGAGTTTTGAGTCGGTCCATGGGGCGATGAAGCTCGACATGGCAGTGAAACCAAAGAGAATGACTTTCGGGTTTATAAACTGGAGGGTGAACCCGTCCCTTATACCCGGAACTTTTTCCTGCCCGGCGTTCCCTTTTGATGCCGAAGGTTTTTTAGGAAAGGCTATTTTCCATGCAAGCCAAAAGAGGTATATGGAACCTATGCCCCTTAGCCATGGGAGCACCTTCGGGATGAAAGCACCTATAAAGAGATTCCCGACAGCGTTCAGCATCATTACGGCAAAGAGCCCAACTGTCATGCCTGTCATCAGAGGTATCGTTTTCCTGAATCCAAAGAGGCGGGCCGTATTCATCGCTAAAATGATATTGGGCCCGGGCGTATAACAGGCCGCCAAAACAAAAGAGAGAAATGGGATCCACTGCATATCCTGACCACTGACAGCTGCTAAAGCAGCTTTTCCATTTCGTCCAGGGTTTTGGTAAATACCCGCACTACCTCTTTTATCGGTTTCGGAGAGCTCATATCCACCCCGGCATTTTTCAAAAGTTCGATCGGATAGTCCGAGCCTCCCATTGAGAGGAATTCAAGGTATCTGTCCCTTGCCGGCGCACCCTTTTTTAGTATCAGCTGCGCCAGGGCAGTTGCTGCCGAGAAGCCGGTCGCGTACTGATAAACATAGAATGGATTGTAAAAATGGGGTATCCTTGCCCATTCCATTTTAAGTGGCTCATCAATGACGATATCCGGTCCGTAATATTTTCTGTTAAGCTCATACCAGAGAGCCTGAAGCCCATCCGGAGTGGTATCTCCGCCCTCTGCCGCGCGCTTGTGCACCTCGCGTTCAAAAGAGGCGAACATAGTCTGCCTGTAGACGGTGGTCCTGATGTTCTCAAGGCGGCGGTTGAGCAGATAAAGCCGTTTTTTCTTATCCTTCGTCTCAGCTATCAGGTCGTCGAGGAAGAGGACCTCGTTTGTAGTCGAAGCTACCTCTGCCGTGAAGATGCAGTAATCAGAAGTCGGATAGGGCTGCTTCTTCCTTGAATAGTAGCTGTGCATGGAGTGCCCCATCTCATGGACAAGGGTCGAGACATCATTGAGGTTGTTTGTGTAGTTCATCATTATGTATGGATGTGTTGCGTAACTGCCCCACGAGTAAGCGCCGCTGCGTTTGCCCCTGTTGGGGAAGACATCGGTCCAGCCGCTTTCCAGTCCTTTTTTGACAATTGAAAGGTATTCATCACCCAGAGGCCTCAGAGCCCTGAACATCATTTCTTTTGCTTCGCTCCAGGATATCGCTTTAAAAGGGTCTTTCACGAGTGGAGTATATAAGTCGTACATATGCAGCTCTTTGACCCTCAGCACCTTTTTTCTCACTTCAAGGTATCTGTGGAGCGGTGCCAGGCTGGATTCAAGGGTCTCCACAAGCTTGCTGTATACGGAGACAGGAATGTTGTCGCTGTCAAGCGCGGCATCAAGGGGTGAGGAATATTTTCGTGCCTCGGCGTAAAACTTTGATGCTTTAAGCATTCCGTCAAAAGTCGCGCCGAGAGTGTTTTTCATTTCGCAGTATGGCTTGTAGAGCGACTCAAAAGCCGATTTCCTCACTGAGCGATTGCGTGAGCGGAGGTAAGAGACGGCCCTCTCTTCGGACATCTCAACTTTTTCTCCCTTTTCGTTTATTATTGATCCAAATTTCATGTCTGCATTCGTGAGCATTGAGAATACGTTGTCTGAAGTCCCTGCCATGTCTCCTGTCTTGGCAAGGAGAGCCTCCTCCGACTGTGAAAGCACATGTTCTTTCTGACGAAGAAGTTCTTTGAGGCTGAAGGAATAATCTTTGAGGGATGGCTCAGCGATAAATTCTCTTAACTTCTCTTCCGGCATTGAAAGTATCTCTGGAGTAATGAAGCTTGAGACAGCGGACATTTCAACGGCCAGTGACGATACTCTGTTTACCGGCCCCTGATATTTTGAATCCCCGGTATCCTCGTGGCTTTTCATGTTGGCGTAGACGATAAGTTTGCCCAGAGTCACGGAAATTTCATCCCTGAGCTTGAAGCATTCAAGCATGATCTTCTCAGATCCATCCAGTCTGCCCTTATAGGCCGCGATCTCGGGAAGGCGCTTTTTAACAGATTTATAGTCTTTTTCCCATTTGGAGTCGTCAGGGTATATATCTTCAAGCTTCCATTTAAAACGGTCCGGCACCTCGTCTCTTTTTGGAAGCAGCGAGCCTCCTCCAAGCTCTATTTCAATGTTTTTATCATCGTTGATGTCACTCATTAAGATCCACCCCTTTATCTCCTGCTGAACTATTGTCTTGTTTAAAAGGATAATATGCAAGCTTTTTCTGTCGTGCGTGAGAGTACTAAAAGCTATAGAATTATGGTACTCTTGTCATCATAACAGCTTTTCCAAAGATCCGGCCTTAAAGACGCTTTCTGAGTTGCCCTGGCAGATCTTTTGCTGATCATTCAGTTTCTTCGGGAGGTCATGTATTTGAAATATGATTTTGGAGTTCATATGGAAAGACGGGGTACCAACTGCGAGAAATGGGATCTTCTGGAAGAGGAGTTCGGCAGGAAAGATCTTCTGGCGCTCTGGGTCGCAGACATGGATTTCCCGGCTCCCCCGGAAGTTTTGGAGGCTCTCCATAAAAAGATCGACGAGGGTGCGCTTGGGTACCCGATAGCTCCGGACTCACTCGTTAACGCCGTCACTGAATGGCAGAGGATCCGGCACGGATGGGATGTAGGGAAAGATGCTGTGACCTGGGCGCCGGGAGTTGTAGCCGGCCTTGCCTTTTCCCTTATGGCATACACGAAGCCCGGTGACGGGGTGATCATACAGACCCCGGTCTATCCTCCCTTCTATGCAACAATAAGCGAAGCCGGCAGAAGGGTCGTCAAAAATCCTCTAAAGCGCGAAGAGGGCCGGTATGTAATGGACCTCGAAGGACTTGAAAAGCTGGTCACCCCCACATGCAGGACGCTGATATTGTGCAGTCCCCACAACCCTGTAGCGAGGGTCTGGACTAAAAAAGAACTTGAAGCACTGTCCGAGCTGGCAGTCCGTAAAGATATGCTCATAATTTCTGACGAGATCCACCAGGACTTGGTCTACAGCGACGCGAAGCACATAAGCATAGCATCCCTTTCGGAGGAGATGGCCTCGCGCACAGTCACGTTCGTTGCTCCCAGCAAGACATTCAACATCGCGGGCATGAATTCATCGGTCGCGCTTATACCCGATGAAAAATTGATGGCCCGTTATGTATCCGTTATGAACAGACTGCACCTCGGATCACTGAGCATACTTGGGCTCACTGCGATGGAGACGGCCTATTCAAAGTGCTCCTGCTGGCTCGATGAGCTAATGGCATACCTTGAAGGGAACAGGGACTTCACAGAAAAATTTGTGAGGGAGAGACTGCCGAAGGCCAGGATGGACCACCCCGAGGGGACATACGTTTTCTGGATAGATTTCAGGGGATATGGATTCGACTCCGGGACCCTGATGGAATTTCTCGTGAACAATGCGAAAGTTGCCCTCAACAACGGAAGGAACTTTGGGATCGAGGGCGACGGATTCGCAAGGATAAACATTGGGACAAACCGAGCTATGCTCAAAGAGGCGCTCGAAAATATCGCAGGAGCGCTTGAGGCAAGGTCTTAAACGATAAACAAAGATTTGACACATATAAATCAACAGGGAGGAAAATTTTAATGGCAAAAAAAGAGCCGCCCGTCCGTTACTGCCGATTCTGGGTGGATGGCAGGACATATTCGGGCAAGATCCGTGACAATTCTGTCGATATCGTTGAGGGAGACCCCTTTACAGGTCTTTCTCCCATAAGGCTCAGCTACCCGATAGAGAGGGTGAAGTTTCTGCCTCCTTTCATGCCTAAAAAGATCTGGTGCGTAGGCAGGAACTATCTGGGGCATGTAAAGGAGCTCAACAATGACGTGCCTAAGGAGCCCCTCATATTCATGAAATCTGTCTCAGCCATAATAGGGGCCAACGATTTTATCAGGATCCCTGAATGGGCGGGAAGGATAGACTACGAGGGCGAACTTGCGGTAGTCATAGGCAAGGCGGGACACAACATCAGTGAAGAGAATGCTTTCAGCCATGTTCTTGGTTACTCGATAATGAACGACGTGACCGCAAGAGAACTGCAGAAATCAGACGGACAGTGGACACGGGCCAAGAGTTTCGATACCTTTGCACCCTTTGGCCCCTCTGTCCTGATAGCGGACGAGATGCCTCAGGAAGCGGTGATACGCACGACCCTCAACGGCAAGACGGTACAGGAAGCCTCATTCTCACAGATGATCTTTCCCCTGCCAAAGCTGATCTCACACATCAGCAGATTTGCGACCCTTGAGCCCGGCGACGTGATCGCAAGCGGGACCCCGCAGGGTGTGGGGCCGATGAAAGTCGGAGACCTGGTCGAGGTGAGCATAGACGGCATCGGGAGCCTCAGGAACATCTGCGCCAGCTGAGCGAAGGCAGTACCTGGATGAATATCAACGTGGTGTGCCATAATGGTACGCCACGTTGTTTTCAGGATTTCATGCCGAGCGATATTATTTTTGTGAAGGCCTTTTCAGGCGTCATATCTACAAATTTGACCCTTTCCTCGGGGAAAAACAGGACAAGGCCTGTTGTCGGGTTGGGAGAGGTGGGAACAAATACAGTGACAGTAGAACTTCCGTCCTCCTCAGTCTCCTTTTTCGTGACAAAGCCTATCATGTAGCCCTCCCCGCAGGGTACCCTCGCCGTTCCGAGATATCCTCTCTCGCCTGCTCCGGTCGTGAAGGTCTGGACCATATCCTGGAAAGTCGAATACCAGCCGCCGACTACCGGGATCTTTGAGATGACCTGATCGACAAAATTCAGGAACCACTTCTCTTTTCTCCTAAGCTTTCTGCCGGTGTAGATCAGCATTATCACTATGATCATCGTAGCTGCGACCGTAGTCTCCACCGACTCCGTAAGCCCGAAGATCATTCTGCCAAGGGCCTTGAAAAGCAGTATGAGGTAATAAAAGATGAACACGAATACTGCCAGTGGGATGAACGCGATACATCCGAGGAAAAAATCTTTGGCTACCCTTCCCAGCTTTGACCCGGCAGCGGTCTCTCTGTCCTTTGGTTCTTTATTGCTCTCCATCGTGATCACTCCAAGACTTGTCAATTTGCTCATTTCTGGGATATCCTTAGCTCAGATGCAGCCAACGGGAGGAATCCTTAAATGTTATACCAGTTGACAAGGTTTATAGTCTCAATATATTTTACCCTTTATCACCGCCTTTCGGTCAGCGGGAAAGAGAAAATACCCAAAGACATACCCGTAATAGTTGCGTCGAACCATGCAAGTTACCTGGATCCCCCGCTGGTCGGCTATACCTTCTGTCCACGGGTGCTCAAATTCGTTGCATGGGAAAAGCTTTTCAAGTTCCCTCTTTTCGGAGCATATCTGAGGAGAATGGGAGCAGTTCCTGTCACGCCTGAGGATAAAAACAGCTCTGCAGCTCTCCTTAGGATGATCATGGGATTCATACATGACGGATACAGCGTCTACATTTGCCCCGAGGGACACAGAACAGAGGATGGTACGCTCCAGCCCCTTGAAGGCGGGGTCGCCATTCTTTCGCTCAAGACCGGAGCGCCTGTTGTGCCTGCATGGGCCGGAGGCACTTTCAGAGCAATGTCTCCCCACATGAAATATCCCCGTCCGAGAAAGCTCTATGTGGTTTACGGAGATCCCATCTTCCCTTCACAGATACCTCAGGAGCTGAATGATAAGGAAAAACGTAAATTCATTCTTGATAAAATAGAAGAATTTTTCGTGGCAATGGATGCAAAAGACAGAGAAAAATATCCCAGATAGCAGAGAATCGGACAGAATAAAGAAGGCGCTTCTGATCACTGCAGGAGTTTTCTCACTGGTGCTTGGAGGCATCGGAGTCTTCCTCCCGCTTCTTCCGACAACGCCATTTGTGCTGCTTGCAGCCGGATGTTTCGCAGGGAGCAGCCCTGATATGCACAGGTGGCTCTGCAGGTCGCGCTTTTTCGGAGAGTATATAGAGAATTATCGGACAAACGCAGGAGTCAGCAAGTCAGTAAAAATCAGGGCGATCCTTTTCCTTTGGGCAGGTCTCAGTTTGTCCGCGGCAGCTGTGCATAAGCCGCTTGTCCGGATAATTTTGGCTGTAGTCGGGGTTTGTGTAAGCACTCATCTGGTCATGATGAAGACAAAAGTTGAGAACGAGGAGATCTGTTGACCGGAATAAAGGTCCGGGTGTCGACGAACATCAGTTTATTTTCGTGCCAGGTCTTTCAGTTCCTGGAGTTCCTCAGGGGAGATATTCCCGGAGATCCATGACGAGTATACGGAATTGTTTTGGAGAAGCGGTTCATTTCTGAGCTCAGGTAACTTTTCGGCGGCCTTTTCAAATGAGGGAGTCCCTGGTATCGGCGAAAATTCGGCCAATTTTGGCTTTCCCCCCGCAGCGTGTACAAAGTCTATGGTATCCTTCACCGAAACAATGTCCTGTCCCGGAAGTCCGAGAAGGATATATGTCTCGCAGTCATTGCGTGAATAACCTGCATCAAGAAGATGCCCCACAGCTTTTATGTACTCCTCTCTTGCCACCTTGCCCGAACCCGCCCCCGCAATTTTGGGGTCGATGCTTTCAAGCGAGAGTCTGATGGTCCTGAATCCGGCCCCCTTAAGCGTCATTGCGCACTCTTCATCTATCTCCCTTACATGGAGCCCATTGGGAGTATGGAAAGAGAGGTCATCCTCATATCTTGACCTCAGTTCACGACAGAGGGGGTAAAAATACTTCTCCTTATCCAACAGCAGAGCATCGTCGTAAAATGCGAAATCTTTGACCCCAAGGGAGACCTGATAATCTGTCTCACAGAGAACGGAAAGAGCAGATCGCCTCAGATATTCTGGCCAAAGGAGGCGGGAGGCGCAGTAACTGCATGAGAGAGGACACCCGAAGGACGTCATCGTGACGCCGTAAGGGAGCTTATCATAAAGGTCCATTGCCGGGTATGGAGTGTCCGGGATCCAGTGGCCGGTGACTATGCGGTCTGCTCCAAGTTCCTTTGCATGTTCGGGGCAGAGTTTGGAATAAGTGCCTCCAAGTATTACCGGGACCTCCGGCAATTCTTTTTTAAGGATCGAAATGGTCCATTTTAGTCCGCCGTACCAGTAAGTCATGGCTGAAGTGAGAAATACTGCATCGGGCCTTGGGATCTCAGCCAGTCTTTCTTTTACACGCTCTTCGGATAGTCCGAACCGGTGGTATTTTCTTTTGATACCGCTGTACACAGGGGGCTTTTCGATTTCCTCGCAGCCGATCTTCTCGCGTCCGAAGGATCTTTTGCCGACAGCGGCCTCATGTATGCAGTCGAGCAGACATACCTCATTGCCGTTTATCCTCATCCTCTCAAGAAGATAGAGGAGACCGGCGGGCTTTGACCACAGATCGAAAAAGGCGAAGTCCTCAACAGGGGGGTTGATCCCCAGTATCCTTCGCCCTTTCATCGATAATATCTCTTTGAAGTCCATCTCAGTTGTGATCGTTCTCAAGACCTCTCACAGGCATATGTTTAGTGTCATACGGGAAGCGGTACGCAAAAAGGTTATTTGCTGATTATTGTAATAACTGCTTCATGCCCGGCTTGGTAGGGTGAAGCGACTACACCTTCCAGAGTCAAATTTGGCATATCGGCAAGATCTCCTCCGTAAAGAGACGATTCTTTTGATTTTTTCTCAAGTACTTTTCTTACCCCCGGATCAAGTTTGGAAACATCGGCAGCTGCATAAACGGTGGAGTCTTGTTTTCCTTGCATTGCTACCAAAATATAGCCGTCTCCTTGCTTTGTGAGATCACTGTACTTTGAGGGTAGAGCTTTACCATAAGAATCGTGGTAGGCTTCTCCGGCATAAAACCATCTTGGCCAGCTCCTGTTATCCGCCCAGTACATGAGCGCCGCGGCTTTCATGTTCCTGAGGTCCGATATGATCCTTGCGGCCTTTGCGGAGTCAGTCGCAGATCCCGCCGACATGAGCATCATACCTGCAAGTATTCCTATGATCATCACTGCTATAAGGAGTTCCACAAGGGTAAAGGCCCTCTTTTTTGAAAATACTCCAAGTTTTTCTCGTGGCATTCCCTTAAGCCTCCCCTTAGCTCTTTTCACTCCCCAAGATATTATATGCCTCATATATCCAAGTCAACCTATGCGACATTCCTGACCTATATCATTATGAAACAATTAAACAAGTGGTCCGACCACCAGGAACGCCAAATTTAAATTTTTAAAATAAACAATAATTGTAGTGGTTACTGATTTTACCCCTGCTCCGGCAGAGATACTCACTATTTCCCCTTTGGTCTGAACCAGTGCGGATCCGCCGCCGGTGCCAATATGCGCGGCAAATAGAGCAAAGGACCCTTTGCCGCTGAATAATCAGACTATTTAGACTATGGTTTTGCCCTTGAATTTTTCTTTTGGGCATGCTATAAGGTATACTGGGTGGTCCAGGAAAGGAGTTTTTTCACATGATCGAAACTCAAGTCTCACGGGGGACCCGTATATATGAGAAGGTTGTAGAAAAATTAAAGGAATCCATTTCAAAGGGAGAAATACTTCCGGGAGATCCGCTTCCTTCGGAAAGGCAGCTCATGGATGACTTCGGCGTCAGCAGGAGTTCCTTGAGGGAGGCCTTCAGAGTCATGGAACTGCTGGGGCTGATCGAATCGGTCCCTGGAAAGGGCCGTTTTGTGCGCCACCCCAAACCCCCCGCAGAAGACGAAAAAAATATTCGCCTTGAGGACTCTGCAGTGCTTGAGCTTATGGAGGCCCGGAGGATCCTCGACCCCGCAATAGCGGCCGAAAGCGCAATGAGGGCAACTTCATCTGATCTGACAAGGCTGCTGCGGGTGCTGACCTCCACAGAAAAGAGACTGGGAGATCCAAACCAGAGGGCTCAGTCGGATTTTGACTTCCACCTTGCGCTTGCGGAGGCGACACATAATTTTGTCTTCGTAAACATAACCAGGATGAATTTTGATCTGATAATGGCTACTCACGACAAGATCTACAACCTCCTGGATGACAAGGAAGCCTTCCTCGCCGAACACCGTGAGATGTACGAGGCTATTCTCGACCATAACGTTGAACTGGCCAGAGAAATGGCGTCGAACCACATCGACAGGATATACAAAACACTTCATAAGGGCATTGCGGCCCAGTAACTGCGGGCTGGCCGGACATAGAGCAAAAGGCAACTCGGAAAAACAATAGAAAAACAGGAGGAATCATCATGGAGAAAAGAATCAGAGAGCTGTTCCCTGAAATCGAGTGGATCAAGGATAAGGGTATGCAGGACAAGGTCGTAGCTTCTTATGTCGACGCACTTAAGACAGGCGGCTGGGAACCCGATGACATGGATAAGATCCCATTCACCCTTCTTATCCCCAACTGTCCCTTTACATATCTGGATCACGTCAAAGGCGTGACCCGCATCGCAAAGAAATCAATGGACGAGTTCAATGCCATCTATCCCGCAAAGGATCCCAAGTTCATGATGGACAACGATCTTCTCGTGGCAGGGGCACTGCTCCATGACGTAGGCAAGCTCGTCGAGTACGAGAAGAACGCAGCAGGTGAAACAGTCAAATCAACAATGGGCAAGAACCTTCGCCATCCCTTCTCAGGGACCGTTATCGCGCTTCGCAACGGATGCCCCGATGAGATCGGACACATCATCGCAAACCACGCACATGAGGGCGACGGTACACTCCGCAGCCCCGAAGGCGTAATGGTAAACAAGGCCGACTTTATGAACTTTGAGAGCGTGAAGTCGTTCCTTGGAATGAAATAAGCAGCTTCAAAAAAACGGAGGGATAACCGACATGGGCAAGACAGCAATAGTCAAGATCATGGAGCGGGCAGCAGGTAAACCCGTAAAAGTTGGAGACCGCGTATGGTGCAAAATAGACTGGTCGACCGCACGTGACTTCGGCGGAGCAAACTGCGTACTGCAGTTCGAGAAGGAGATGGGAGCTGACGCAAAAGTATGGGATCCTGATAAGATCGCATTTACTTTTGACCTCCAGGCACCTTCACACTCTGAGAAGGTTTCCGCAAACCAGAAGATAATCCGCGAATTCGCAAAGAAACAGGGCATCAAACGCGTATTCGACATCAACTACGGCATCGGACAGCACGTAATGCTTGAAGCCGGAATGATCAAACCCGGAGATGTGGTCCTCGGGACAGACAGCCACATGAACCTCCTTGGCGGAGTAGGCGCATTTGCGACAGGCGTCGGCAACTCAGACATCGCAGCCTCCTGGATCAATGGTACCAACTGGTTCCGCGTTCCAGAAACGATGAAGATCGAAGTTACGGGAAAGTTCCAGAAGGGTGTCTGCATGAGAGACCTCCTCACACATATCGTCGGAGATCTCGGTGCCGGCGGCATGGACTTCCTCGCGGTCGAGTTCACAGGCGAGACGATCGAAAACTCGACCCTTGCAGACCGCATAACCCTCTGTTCAATGGTAACGGAGATGAGCGGAAAAGTTCCTATCATCATGCCGAACGGCGAAGTCCTGAAGTGGCTCGTCGAGCGAGCCGGACCGGAAGTTGAGCAGAGAGTGAAAGAGCTTTCGGCAGACGCCGATGCAGAGTACTGCAAGGTCCTCAAATACGACGTCACCAACCTCGAACCCCTTGCGTCATGCCCGGATGCCCCGGACAACGTGAAGCCGGTCAGGGAAGTTGCAGGAGCAGTAGTAGACCAGGTCCATATCGGATCATGCTCTAACGGACGTTTTGAAGATATCAAGGCAGCCTACGATGTCCTCATGGCAGGCGGCGGCAAGGTCAGCCCGAAGGTCCGCACGATAATCACTCCCAGCACGACCGAAGTGCAGCTTGCATGCGCAAAGGCTGGAATGATCGAGAAGTTCCTCGAAGCAGGCATCGTATTCACCAACCCGACATGCGCACTCTGCACAGCGGAGCACTACGGAGCCCTCCCCAGCGGAGATGTCGGATGCTCGACCACTAACCGCAACTTCATAGGCAAGGTAGGCAAAGGAAGCCACACTTACCTTATGAGCCCCATGTCTGCAATGGCAACCGCAGTCAAAGGCGTCATCACAGACCCCAGGGACATTCTGGGCTAGAGGAGGAAGATTGACATGAGCGAAATTCTCAAGGGCAGAGCGTGGGTATTCGGTGACGACGTCGATACTGACCTCATCTACCACAACAAGTATCTTGCCGAGACAGACCCAAAGAACATGCCTCAGTATGCGTTCGAGTACTACCCCGGCAAAGAGCATTTTGCCAAGGAAGTAAAACCAGGAGATTTTGTGGTCGCCGGAAAGAACTTCGGATGCGGCTCAAGCCGTGAGCACGCGGTCTACTGCATAGAATACTCCGGTATTCCTGTGGTGCTCGCTGAAACATGTTCCCGCATCTACTACCGCAACGCCATCAACAACGGCTATCCTGTCCTCTTTGTAAAGGGCATCTCAGATGCCATCAAAGAGGGAAAGATCAATGACGGAGACCAGCTTGAAGTTGAACTTTCAACGGGTACCATCAAGGATGTGACCAGCGGGCATGAATTCCACGGCGATGCGGTCAGCGACCTTGAAAACGACATAATGCAGGCAGGCGGCCTTATGGAATACCTCAAGGCCCAGGCAGCTGCGAAGAAATAAGCAGATAAAGAGTAAAGCGGCTGTTAAGCATCAAAGAAAAAAATGACAGCCGCTTCACTCTTAAGACAGGCAACTCGCTTAAACGATCAGAAACTTTTAATATATTTATACAGGGAGCGTGAAAGTAAGATGGGCAAGACATTTGCCGAAAAGGCACTTGGCAGGGCGGCCGGCTACGACGTAGTAGCCAACCAGGTCGTAACAGTCGAACCTGACTGGTGCATGAGCCACGACAACGGGGCTCCGATCGCAAGAACATTCAAGAAAATTGGCGTTAAGAACGTATGGAAGCCCGAGCGCATAGTCTTTATCCTTGACCACGCAGTCCCGGCACCTTCCAGCGACCACGCGGTGAACCACAAGGAAGTCCGTGAGTTCTCCGCAGAGCAGGGCATCAAGCATTTCTACGACGTGACCAGCGACGGCGGAGTGTGCCATCAGAAGATGTGCGAGGAAGGCTTCGCTCTCCCCGGACTTATCATGGTGGGAAGCGACAGCCACACCTGCACATACGGAGCCTACGGCGCATTCTCGACCGGTATCGGGCGTTCGGAGATGGCAGCGGCATGGGCGACAGGCAAGATCTGGTTCAAGGTCCCCGAAAGCATGAAAGTTGTAGTCACAGGCAAATTCAAGCCAGGCGTTTCCGCAAAGGATTTCATCCTTAAGTTCATCGGAGATGTAAAGGCTGACGGAGCCGACTACATGAGCGTAGAGTTCCACGGCGAAGGCATCGACAACATGAGCATCGCTGAGAGGATGACCCTCTGCAACATGGGCATAGAGTTCGGAGCAAAGAACGCCGTCTGCAGACCCGACCAGAAGGTCCTCGACGCGATCAGGGACAACGCGAAGTGCGACCGCTGGGAGCCCCTCTGGGCAGACGACGACGCAGTCTACGCAGCTGAGTACCACTATGACCTCGGCGACATCGAACCCGGCGTGGCGAAACCGCACAAGGTCGACAACTATGCCCCGATCAGCGAAGTCAAGGGCACAAAGATCCACGAGGCGTTCCTCGGAAGCTGCACGAACGGACGTATTGAAGACCTCCGCGCGGCTGCAGCGATCCTTAAGGGCAAGAAAGTCGCAGTCCGTACGATAGTCATCCCCGCCTCCTGGATAGTCTACCGCCAGGCAATGAGAGAGGGACTTCTGGATGTATTCCTTGATTCCGGATGCGTCATCTGCAACCCGGGATGCGGACCATGCATGGGTAACCACGAAGGCATCCTTGCGCCTGAAGAGGCAGCCATCAGCACAGCAAACCGTAACTTTAAGGGCCGCATGGGCGACAAGGACAGCTTCATCTACCTTGCAAGCCCGATGATGGTCGCAGCATCCGCCCTCAAGGGCGAGATCTCCGATCCGAGGGAGGCGCTTTAACATGTCTGTCAAAGGTAAAGTTTGGAAATACGGAGACGACGTAAACACGGACGTTATTTTCCCCGGCAAGTACACCTACACGATCAAGGAACGCGCCGACATGGCGAAGGTCGCTCTTGAAGACCTTGACATGGAATTCAACAAGAACGCAAAACCGGGCGACATAATCGTCGGCGGCAAAAACTGGGGCTGCGGTTCCAGCCGCGAGCAGGCCGTATCATGCATCAAAGAACGCGGTATCGCAGTCATCATCGCCAAGAGCTTTGCACGTATCTACTATCGCAACTGTTTCAACGAAGGTCTTCCGATCATCGTATGCCCCGAAGCAGTTGATGCCATCAGCATGGGTGACGAGGTAGAGGTCGATTTCGAGAGCGGCGTGATCAAGGCAGGCGGCAAAGAATTCAAGTTCCCTGCATATCCCGAGTTTGTACAGGGACTGATCAAAGACGGCGGACTTATCCCACACGTCAAGAAATCGCTGGGACTCGCCTAAGGCCTGACAGAAGTCAGGTATCGCAGGTTTTAGGCTGTCCGGTCGGGATCTTAAGCAGGATCTTGCTTTATGCAAACATGGACCGGATGGTTATCAAATAAAAGTAAAAATTAAGAGGAGGAAATAATATGTCAGGGAATGTTCTCAAAGTTAAGGAACAGAAAGATCGCTACAAGGTATGTTACATGGCCGGGGATGACTCCGGTTTCGACATGATGGAGGGTGCGCTTCTGGTCCTCGAATCCCTCAATCTGCCCATCGACTGGGTCCGCGCTGACCTTGGCTGGTGCATGTGGGAAAAATCAAACAAGAAATTCGGTGAAGGCGACCCCCGCTGCAACACGGTCCCGCCCGAGACCATCAAATCGATTCGTGAAACAGACGCAACACTCATGGCAGCGATCACATCAAAGGCCGGAGTAAAAGGATTCAAATCAGCTATCCTCCAGATGCGCCAGCTCTTCGACCTCTACATCAACATCCGCCCTGCGAAGAAGCTTCCCGGGATCGGTACTCCTCTTGCAAAGGATCCCAACATTGACATAGTAATGTTCCGTGAAAACACAGAAGACCTCTACGCAGCAGTAGAATTCTACCCGCTCCCGGAAGCGATGTTTGACCTCCACAAGGGAATGGAGAGATTCAAAGGCCGCGAAGTAGCAGTTTCATGGCGCGTATTCTCCAAGGACGGCTGCGAGCGCATCATCCGCGCTGCCTTCGAATATGCCAGGGCGAATGGCCGCAAAACAGTTCACTGCTGCAACAAGGCGAACGTCATCCGCGAGACAGACGGAATGATGAAGAGAATATTCCTTGAAATAGGCAAAGAATACGAACAGTACGGGATCAAGGCAATAGAAGAGAACGCTGACGCTACAGCAATGTGGTTCATCAAGAGCCCGCAGGATTACAGCGTTGTGGTAGCAAGCAATGTTTTCGGGGATATCCTTTCTGACGAAGCTTCCCAGCTTACGGGCGGCCTGGGCTTTGCGCCGAGCGGAAACATTGGTAAAGAAGCAGCTATTTTTGAGCCCAGCAGCGGCTCTGTCCCGAAGTATGCACATCAGTACAGGGTCAACCCGAGCGCAATGATCCTCACAGCGAAGATGATGCTTGAATACTTAGGCCTTGATGGAGCAGCAGCGAAGATCGAAAAGGCTCTTGGCGAAGTTCTTACCGAAGACAAGCCTGGAACACTTACATATGACGTGCTCCGCGACTTCCGCGGCGATCCTGAATGGGAAAAGAAAGCAGCCAGTACCATCGACATGGCGGCAGCCATCGCAGGAAAGATCGATCCTGAATTCAAGGGCGCGAAACTTGAAGCAGCAAAAGCCAAGGTCAACAGGATGTGTGCATGGGATGAGGCCAGCCTCATAGGATTCAACGATTAAATCCTAAAATTAAGTCAGCTTTGCAGTTTCAGTCAAGCAGCAAAACTAAAAGATCAAAAAACTAAACAAATAAACGGCCTGCCTTCCCAGCTCTCGGTTGAGAGGGGCAGGCAGGCCGTTTCTCCATGACATCAACAGGGAGGTAAAATACCATGAATACAGCTCAGGCAGGGACTCTGGAATCAATGGACTGTCTCGTAACGGTCTCTGATGCAGCCCAGGGCGCAGGTGTAAAAATACAGATAGCCGGGAGCAGTGCGGCAAGATTCAGATCAGCCATGGAAAAGAAGGTCTCTGAGGTAATCGCTTCCATGGGTGTAAAGGATATCGACATTTCGATCCAGGACAACGGTGCCCTGGACATAGTTTTGGGTGCAAGGGTGGAGGCCGCTGTAAAGAGGCTTATGGGAGGTGAGAGGTAATGCGCCGTACGATGCTGTACCTTCCGGGCAACAATCCAAACATGCTTACAAGAGGGTATCTCTTCGGTTCGGACGGTCTGATACTCGATTTGGAAGATGCCGTAGCAATGGCTGAAAAGGACACGGCCCGCATACTTGTCCAGCATTTCCTCAGGCAGGGTGAATTCGGCAGCTGTGAGGTAACAGTCCGCATCAACGGAGTTGACACCGAGTACTGGAAGGACGACCTCGCGGCCGTTGTTCCTTTTCCGGCACTTCGGGGAATAAGGGCTCCAAAAGTTGATGATGCGGCAACAGTCAAGATCATCGATGAAGAACTCTCAACAATAGAAGATAAAAATGGGATCCCCGTCGGCAGGACCAAGATATTCTGTCTTCTTGAGACAGCGAAGGGGATCTGGAATGCATTTGACATAGCCTCGGCATCTCCCCGCGTTGCAGCTATAATCCCAGGCGGAGAAGACCTGACGGCAGACCTTAAGACGAGCCGTTCAAACGAAGGGACCGAACTTGACTGGGCACGCCGCATGCTTGTCTTTGCGGCCAGGGCGGCAGGGGTAGACCCGATCGACACGGTATTCCCAAGAGTTACAGATGACGCGGGACTGCGCAAAGAGACGGAATTCATAAAACAGCTTGGTTTTGAAGGAAAGAGCGTCATCCATCCAAACCAGATACCGATCATACATGATGTCTTCAACCCGACGGAGCAGGAAATAGAGAAGGCCCTCAAGATAGTAGCGGCAGCGAAGGAAGCTGCGGAGCGCGGCCAGGGCGCAGTCTCTGTCGACGGAAGAATGGTCGATATCCCGGTCGTCAAGAGAGCGGAATACACACTTCTCAAGGCCGGACTTTTGGAGGTGAGGTAAGATGGCGAAGAACGCACTGGGCCGAGAGATACCTGAATTTATTGAAGGATACGGCAAAACAAAGCTCTTTCAGGGCGCATTTGCCTTAAAGCCTGAAGGGTACAGGGCAGGCGGAAAGATCCGCTGCATCGACAGCACATGCACCGATAAGCGCGTAAGCGACATCAAGGCTGCGATCGCCGCTTCCGGACTTAAAAGCGGAATGACGGTATCATTCCACCACCACCTTCGTAACGGCGACTATGTCGTCAATATGGTCATCGATGCCTGCGCGGAGATGGGGATCAAAAACCTGACCCTCTTCCCGACAGCCCTCTTCGGTGTACATAAAAAACTGATCGAACACATCAAAAACGGTGTCATTTCCAGAATAATGGGATCTGTAAACGGGCCGATAGGACAGCTTGTATCTGAGGGGGGAATGGATGTCCCTGTAGTATTGAGAAGTCACGGCGGACGCCCCCGGGCGGTCATTTCAGGAGATGTCCACATAGACGTGGCCTTCATAGCCGCTCCGACAGCCGACAAGTATGGAAATATCTGCGGCACCCAGGGTAAGTCCGCATGCGGATCGCTTGGATACGCCTTCACGGATGCCCAGTATGCCGACTGTGTCATTGCAGTAACAGACAATCTGCAGCCATATCCGGCGGCTCCTATATCGATGTCACAGCTGAACGTCGACATAGTTGTCGAAGTGCCGAGCATCGGTGACCCCGCGGGGATAGTTTCAGGAACCACGAAAGTGACAAGGGACCCCCTCCGTCTGCTCATAGCAAAATATGCTTCAGAGCTGATCGAGGCCAGCCCTTACTTCAAGGAAGGCATCTCCTTCCAGACCGGTGCGGGCGGTATACCCCTTGCAGTCACGGCATTCATGAAGGAAGCCATGATAAAGAAGGGCATCAAAGGCAGCTTTGGCCTCGGAGGCATCACGGGCTACTTCGTTGAACTCCTCAAAGAGGGATTGGTAGAAAGGCTGATGGACGTCCAGTCCTTTGACCTTGAAGCCGTCCGTTCTATAGGGGAAAACCCGAAGCACATCGAAATATCGGCCGACTGGTACGCCAACCCATGGAACTCGGGCGCAGCTGTCAACATGCTTGACGTCGTTATCCTCGGAGCGACTGAGGTCGATGTAAACTTCAATGCCAACGTAAACACCGAGGCCGACGGAGCGTTGCTGCACGGGACAGGCGGACACCAGGACACAGCCGCCGGAGCCAAGCTTACGATAATAGCCCAGCCTCTCCTCCGCGGACGCATCCCGTGTGTCACTGACAATGTCTACAGTGTTACAACTCCGGGTGAGGTAGTGGATGCGATAGTCACGGAGTACGGTATAACGATCAATCCCAAGAGGAAGGATCTTCTTGATGCCTGCTCAGCAGTAAAGGGACTCCCGCTTGTCTCGATGGACGAACTCGTTTCAAGGGCGCACAAGATGTCCGGCCCGACAGACCCCGTCGCTACGGAAGACCGCATCATAGGAGTCGTTGAGTGGCGCGACGGAACGGTGATCGACGTAGTCAGGCAGCTTAAAACGAAATAAAATTAGCCTGAAAGCCGGGTCAAGAAGCTAAGCGACGGGCCGGAACATCCTAAATGTGTTCCGGCCCGGTCTTGATCTCATAATTGTTTAAGGTCCCGCAGCGGATCCACGATCAGCAAATGGCTGTGTCTGCGGGACTCTCTTTTTTCAAAAGGACCTTGTCAATGAATATATCCACGATATCCGGGTCAAACTGCTTGCCGCGGCACTTTTTGAGTTCCTCTATAGCCTCTTCCCGGCTTATCGCTCTTTTATAAGGCCTGTCAGAAGTCATTGCCTCATATGCGTCTGCCACGTTGATTATCCTTGAATGGAGCAGTATGTCGCCTTCTTTCAGTCCCTCCGGATACCCCTTGCCGTCCCACCTTTCATGGTGCTGGAGGACAGATTCCGCAAGCGCTGCGTATTCGTCTATTGACTTCAATATCTGATAGCCCTTCTCCGAATGCATCTTTATCTGCTCGTACTCTTCTTCGGTCAGTTTATCGGGTTTGTTGAGCAAAGACGCAGGTATAACGATCTCGCCGATGTTGTGGAGCAGGGCTGTAGTTTTGAGATCAGCCGTCTCTCTGTCAGAGAGATCCATAGCATTGGCGATCCTTTCGCAGAAACCCATGACCCGTTTTGAATGATCCTGGACCGCGGCATGTTTGCTCTCTGTCAGCCTGATCAGATTTTCAACGATCGTGTTTCTCATCATTTTTCCGCTCTTCAATTTGTTTCTGTACATCGAAGATTCAGCTCTTTTAAGTACATCATAGATATTTTGGTCCTCTTCTGTTTTAACTGCAGATCCGACCGCTACTGAGGGTACCAGGGAGCCTGCTTTAGTTTCGGAAATTGCTTTGAGTATCCTTTCCGATATTTTTTCGGCACCCTCGTTGTCCGTCCGTGGAAGGAGGATCAGGAATTCATCACCGCCCAGCCGCCCCACAATGTCGTCGCTCCGGAGCATATCTCTGAGCACATTCGCTACAGAGACTATGAGCCTGTCTCCCATCTCATGCCCGAGGGAGTCGTTGATCAGCTTCAGTCCGTTCAGATCCATATAGGTCATTGAAAAGGGAAGGTTTCGTCTTGTGTCAAGCCTTTTTATTGAATCATGCATGTATCTCCTGTTGTACAGGCCGGTCATGTGGTCATGGAGACTCAGGTACTCCACCTGCTTCAGCCTTTCTATTTTTTCCGTACTGTCCCTGAAGACAAGGATCATTCCCGTCACATTTCCCCTTTTGTCTCTCACAGGGGCAGCAGAGTATTCGATGAGGAGTTCATTCCCGTTTTTGGATATCAGGAGTTTATGGTCCCGGTCGTTTATTTGCTCACCTTTTTGGAGAACTTTTTCAAAATGTGACGGCATTTTGTCTTTTGTCGTATCGTCCCTTATGTCGTAAATCTCATTTATCTTCATTCCCAAAACATTTTTCAGCTTCCTCCCGGTAAGGTTTTCAGCTGCCTTGTTCATTAATGTTATCCTTCCGTTCTTGTCGGTGGAGATCACACCGTCACCCACGGAGAGAAGGGTCTTTTCGATCTGTTCTTTCTCGATATAGAGAGCCTCTTCAAGTTTCTTTCTCTCCGTGATGTCATCTGACACGACTGCGAATTGCCCGTATTTGGGTGAGTATGATGATACGCGGTACCACTTGTCGAAATGGGCAGAGTAGCTGTCGAACTGGATCGGTTCACCTGTAAGCGCTACCCTTCCGTACTTCTCTATCCAGACCTTCTCTGTGTTGGGCAGGACTTCCAGAACGGTCTTTCCTATAACATCCTCTGCCCTGAGGCCCGTCTGTTCCTCAAATTTTTTGTTTATGCTGATGAACCTGTAATCATAGGGACTGCCGCTATCGTCGCAAATGATTTCATGAACGGCCAGCCCATGGAGCATCTGGTCAACGAGAAGCTTGAAGTGCTGCTGGCTTTCGTAGAGTCTTGTCTGGGTCTTTTTGAACTCTGTCGTCTCCCTTATTATGTCTCCTGTCCCAATCAAATTGCCGGCAGAGTTATATACGGGGAATTTTTTTGAGATGATGTGCCTGTCTTTGAATTTCGGCAGGTCGATGATATTTTCTACGAGCAGGTAATCTCCCGGTTTGAGTTGCTGCGCCTCCATATCCCGTTCCAGATAAAATTTCCCGGGATCCGCGTCCGGCGAAAACCCGAAAATTTCGGCACAGTTCTTTCCCAGGATATCCCGGGCCGAAGAATGGCCGGACAGTTTTGCGTACGAATCATTTGCGGCGACTACCTTAAGGTCCAGGTCTTTGAAGGCTATCATATCGTCGCTCTGTTCGACGAGTCCGGCCAGGTATGTGATCCTTTCCTCAGCCTTTGACCTGGCGGAAATGTCATTGAAGGAGCACATTATGACATTTTGCCCGTTGCAGCATTCAAGGAGACAGCCGGCGTTCATTTCAACCTTTAAAGGTTCTCTTGCCTTTGAGATGAATGTTGTTTCGATGCTCTCTTTTTCAGGATCGGGCGCTTTGCCTTCCTTGATAAGGACGAAATACTGTCTGCATCTTTCAAGATGATCCGGGTGTATCACATCCCACACGGTCATCAGGCAGGCCTCTTTTTCGCTGTAACCGAGCTTTGCTTTCCAGCACTTGTTGACATAGATCAGATTGCCATCCATGTCGGCACAGAAGATCAGTTCTGAAGCCTTTTCAATAAATTCACGGCACTGCCTTTCCGTGAATTTAAACGGCTTTTCCATCTCATCACCTGCATAAAGAGTCCAGGGGTAGTGTGGTGAAGATCATTACTCTCTGTCTGCTCGTTAAATTTGTAATCTAAAGCAATTATACATTCTTTTTTAATTTACAGAATAGTTGATCTTGATGTTCAAATTTTACCACATAACGGAAAGCAGCAGGATCCTTTTACTCGGAACTATTTGTTATAATCAGTAAGGCATTATTTATGAGTCAGGTCTTTATGCAGACCCAGAAAGAACTACTTGCCCGGAGGGGAGTTTTATCTTTTGAATGTGCTTACCGAGAAACTCAGGGAGGTCCTCCTGGCGGTCCTGCCGATAACGATTATAGTCACCATTTTGAACTTCACCATCACTCCCCTTGGCGCTGACCTTTATATAAGATTTATTGTGGGCGCGCTTTTGATCGTTGCAGGTCTGACAGTGTTTCTTCTCGGGGTCGACATCGGGATAACGCAGATAGGCAATCTCATGGGTGCTTCGATCGCTAAGACAAACAGGCTCCTTATCGTCATAGCGGCCGGTCTTATACTCGGTTTTGTGATATCCGTCGCGGAGCCGGATCTTCACATACTGGCTCAACAGGTGGAAAATGTGACCGCCGGCAGCATAGGAAAAGCGGGTATAGTGCTGGTCGTATCTGCAGGGATCGCGCTTATGCTGGCCCTGGGTTTTATAAGGATACTCTACAATCTAGCCGTCAACAAGATATTCACGGTGCTCTATCTTGTAGTATTTTCCCTTGCCTGTTTTACGCCGAATGAATTTATGGCGATATCCTTTGATGCCTCAGGAGCGACCACAGGAGCCGTGACGGTGCCTTTCATACTGGCTCTGGCAGCAGGGGTATCGGTACTGAAAAAAGACAGCAAGGCCTCCGAAATAGACAGTTTCGGCATGGTAGGCATAGCGTCTGTGGGAGCGATCATCGGGGTCATGCTCATGGGTATACTGTCAAAAACCGAGAAACTTACAGGGGGCCTTCCGGCTGAAGATGCTTCCTATCATTCGATAATGAGCCCTTTCTTAGAAAAACTGCCGACAGTTTCAGTGGAAGTATTATTGGCGCTGTTGCCTGTCGTTGTTATCTTTGCGGTTTTCCAGAAGCTCTCCTTCAGACTGTCATACAAAGCCGTAAGAAGAATAGTAAACGGCCTTGTTTTTGCATTTGTCGGCCTTGTCCTATTTCTTGTCGGAGTCAATGGAGGATTCATGGAAGTGGGAAGTCTTATAGGGCGAAATCTCACCCTCATAGAAAACAAAATTTATGTCATATCTGTCGGATTCATTCTGGGCCTTGTTACCGTGCTTGCTGAACCGGCCGTCTATGTACTGACACATCAGATCGAAAATGTAACGAGCGGTTACGTCAAAAGGAGTCTTGTAATGGGGACACTGAGCATAGGGGTCGGCTCGGCAGTGGCCCTTGCTGTGATCAACATCCTAATGCCTCAGATAAGTCTCTGGCATTTTCTCCTTCCCGGTTACATAATATCTATCGCAATGTCGTATTATGTACCGAGACTGTTTGTGGGCATCGCCTTTGATTCCGGAGGGGTGGCGTCGGGACCTATGACCGCAACATTTGTTCTTGCTTTTGCCCATGGAGTCGCAGATGCTGTGGAGACTGCAAGCATCCTCTCAGACGGTTTCGGGGTCATAGCGATGGTCGCCATGACCCCTATAATCGCTCTTCAGCTTCTGGGTGCGGTCTTTCAGATGAAATCAAAGAAAGAAGGTCTGAAAAGTGATGATAAATGATACAGAAAAAGCATGCTTTGAACTCATCTGGGCGATAGTGAATTTCGGAAAGGGCAGCAAGGTGATGCAGGCGGCAAAAAAATTCGGTATTTCCGGAGGGACGATATTCTTGGCCAAAGGAACGGCAAACAGTTCAATAGCTGATTTTTTGGGCCTGTCGGATATTCGGAAAGAGATAGTGCTGATGGGAGCGAATAAAATGACTGCCAGATCGGCATTGGAGGCACTTGATAAAAAGTTTGAATTTGACAGACCAAACCACGGGATAGCTTTTACTGTTCCGGTAAACGAAATGATAGGATCAGTAGGATGCAAAGCTGCTGAAAGAGAAATGGGGGAAGGGGGGGAAGAAGCGATGCACTGTGCAATAACAGTAGTAGTTGACAAGGGAAAGGCGGAAGATGTGATCGATGCCGCAACTGCAGCTGGATCGAAAGGCGGAACGGTGATCAACGCCAGAGGGTCGGGCATTCACGAGACAAGCAGGCTTTTTTTTATGGACATCGAGCCTGAGAAGGAAATAGTTCTTATCCTTTCCGAGAAAAAGAATTCCGAAGCGATAGTTTCTTCCATCAGGGAAAAGATGGAGATAGAAAAACCGGGGAAAGGAATAATTTTCGTCCAGGAGGTAAGCAGGGTCTACGGGTTGGCAAAGTAAGCCCGGTTCTGCCTTTGCTTCTGGCGCAGCTTATGTCCGCACTTTGGACAATATTCCGATCCAGTTTTTTTATCCGGACCCTCTATTTCACTGAGGTGTTCGATGAATCCCGCTGATAGTATGCCTGTAGGAATGGCTACCATGCCGACTCCCAGAAATGTCAGTATGATGCCAACTACCCGCCCGAGAGGGGTGATTGGATAAATATCACCGTATCCGACCGTAAGCAGTGTCGATGTCGCCCACCAGAATCCTGAAAATGCGTTCCTGAAGACATCCGGCTGTGCCCCGTGTTCGAGCCCGTACATCAATATAGAAGCTGAGACCATAAGGATCAGGACAAGAAACACGGATGAAAGAAGCTGATTCTTTCTTCTTACGATAACATCAGTGATCACGTTTAGCGAGTCCTGATATCTCGTGACCTTGAAGAGCTTGAAGATCCTGATGACCCTGAAGATACGGAAAGCAACGACCCCGAAGGGCATCAGATCGGGGAGATAAAAAGGGGAAAAGGCCAGAAAGTCGACAAGGCCCATAGGAGAACAAAAGAATTTTAAAGCTGCTTGCGATCGGCTGCCCTTTTCAGGGTATAAAAAGTCTGCAGTCCAGAGCCTCAGAATGAATTCCTGGGTGAAGAAAATAACTGTCAGCAACTCTGTGAAAAACATGACCTTTTCATATCTGGCAGATCCTTCAAACGTCGAATAGAGGGCAATAAAAAGATTCAGGAGGATAGCTGCCGCCAGTACGTAATCGAACAGCCTGCTTTCGTGGTCACTGTCGCTTCCGACCTGAATTATCTCGAAGATCCTTTTTCTCGTATACATAATCAGCGCCCCCAAAAAGAGTATTTTATTCTGACTTTTCAAACATAATTTTACTGCATATTTTTTATGCAAGGTGTTTTTCAGAGGCAACTTCAATATCATCCGGCAAAAACTGAAAATTACGCCGGAACGGCCATTTCACCTATTAAGGACATAGTTGTGTGACTTGGTCACAAACGGCGGCAGCAGCGTCATATATAATAACTATGTAAATAAATGTTCTAAAAATTTACACTATTATAAGGGAGGCGGCAAATGGAGATGAATGAAAATTCCCACGGCTGGTTGCTCAAAGCGGTATTTCTGGGGTTTGTCTTCGCGGTTTCGGTCCTCGTTATCAAGCCGGTCGGAGTTTCGACCCAGTTTTCGATGATAGGAGGAATGATCCACAGCGCTATCGATCCATCGGTCATAACGGAGGACAGCTCAAGGAAGAGCGGCTACCGCAGCACCAATGCCTATTATGACAAAAGCGAAGGCGCTCTAGCAAGGGAGATCAAGGAACCGCTTAATTTCCCGATGGTATTTTTGCTTGCGATCCCTCTGGGCGGATTCATCGCATGGAACCTGGATCCCAATAAGAGAAAAAAGATGCGGCAGGATGCACTCCGGATGGCAGGGCCCAAAACTGCATTTGAGGAGTATTACATCCGTGAATTCGTTGGCGGCTTTATTTTCGTTTTTGGCGCCAGGCTTGCCGACGGATGCACTAGCGGTCACATGATGAGCGGTATCATGCAGGGCAGCATAAGCGGTTTTGTCTTTGCTGCAGGTGCCTTTGCTGTTGCTATACCTGTAGCCAAAGCGCTGAAGAAGTTTGGATAGGAGGTATCAGAATGGATCTTTTTATCGGTCTCGCAACAGGTGTGTTATTTGGAGCGGCACTATATCTCGCTGATGCCGCAAGCCCTGTCAAAATGCGTCAGATGCTCAGGCTGGAAGACCTTACTGTCTTTAAGATAATACTCTTCGCGATAGGTCTTTCGAATGTGCTGCTTTTCCTTTTTAACATGATCGGCATACTCGACCTTTCTCACCTGAGTGTAAAGACGATGCACCTCGGTGTCATAATCGGAGGGCTTCTATTCGGAGTAGGTTTCGGTATGGTGGGTTCATGCCCGGGAACGTCATTCGCCGCCATTGGCACAAATGTCTATAAGCAGGCGCTCATGATAGCTGTCGGCGGGATATTCGGAGCCCTTATATTCTCGCTTATGTACGGAAGCTTTGAGGCGATGGGGATTTTCAAGGCCATGAACGTTGGAAAGCTGACCCTTTTCAAGATATCAGACAAATATCCGTCCGTAACGGAAATAGGATACGCCGGACTGCTTGTGATGGGCGTGGTTTTCATGGCAACAGCCTGGTTCATGCCGCAGAAAAGACGTGCTTAGAACCGGATAAATTTAACACAGGGCAAATCAGAGGGCGGAATCCTTATGGGTCCGCCCTTTTTATATACTTACATTTTGCATCGAACATGAACGTTGCCTATACGGCACTATTTGTGCTATGGTTTGCGGATCAAATGAGCAGCTCATTTCTCAGAAAGCCGGGAGGAGTGATGATCAGGTTGAAAAGCCGCAGCAGCAAAAGCATCGGATTTATTGGCGCAGGCAAAGCAGGTGTATCGCTTGGTTCCTATTTTGCGTCAAAGGGACTGGAAATCTCAGGATATTCCAGCCGCACTATGGAGAGTGCCCTTTCCGCTGCCCGTATAACAGGTTCGTCAGCATTTTCTTCCCTCAAAGAACTTATCGAACACTCGGACATTCTGATCATATCGACTCCCGATGATGTACTGCCGGCTGTCTGGAAGGAACTTCGGACGCTTGACCCGGAGGGCAGGATCGTGGCTCATCTTAGCGGTTCACTTTCATCAGAGATTTTTGAAGGGATCGGACAAAAGGGAGCATCGGGATATTCGATCCACCCTATGTTCGCTTTCAGCAACAAAGACGGCAGCTTCGAGGGCCTTCAGGATGCATTTTTTACCCTGGAGGGACCTGAAGATAGGATGGAAGAAGTCAGAGAACTCTTCCGTATAACAGGCAACAGGACGCTGGTCATTGAAAAGGATCACAAAACACGCTACCATGCATCAAACGTGATGGTCTCAAATCTCGTCATCGCTATCATCGGTGTGGGATGCCGTTCTTTCGAAAAATGCGGTGTTGCTGAGGGAGATCCTCTGAAAGCACTCCTTCCGCTTATAAGGTGCAACATTGAGAACATATCTGCGAGGGGGCTTGCCGGAGCCTTGACGGGGCCCGCCGAGCGCAATGATCTCAACACGGTCAGAAAACACCTTGATGTTCTGGACGGAGAAGAGCGGGCCATATACATTCTCCTTACAGAAACACTTGCCCGGCTGGCAGCAGAAAAACACCCGGGAAGGGACTACTCGGCACTATTAAACCTTTTAGAGGATAATAGATAAAAAAATAATGAAGACGAAGGTGAGAGGACAGAAGATATGAAAAGGACAGCAGCCACATTCATCGAAGCCACATCAAAGGGTGAGAGGCTGGTCGTGATGACAGCCTATGACTACTCCATGGCCAGGGTCGCCGATTCGTGCGGCGTAGACGCGATACTGGTCGGAGACTCGCTTGGAATGGTATGTCTCGGCTACAAAGACACGCTGCGGGTCACCATGGAGGATATGATCCACCACACAAGGGCCGTATCAAGGGGAGCGAAGGACGCCCTACTGATAGCGGATATGCCTTTCATGTCATATCAGGTATCGGTCGAAGAGGCGGTCAGGAACGCCGGAAGGCTTGTATGTGAGGGCCATGCGGAATCGGTAAAGCTTGAGGGCGGGGCCGATGTAGCAGACCGGGTGAAGGCAATAGTCAAGGCTCAGATCCCGGTAATGGGACATATAGGCCTCACACCGCAGTCGGTCAACGTTTTCGGCGGATTCAAAGTCCAGGGACGGCAGCTCGAGGCTGCAAAAAAACTTATCGATGACGCGAAGAGGCTTGAAGACTCAGGCGCATTTTCAATAACGCTGGAATGTGTTCCGGCAGCACTGTCGCAGAAGATAACCGAAGCTGTCTCCATCCCCACGATAGGCATTGGAGCGGGTCCTGCATGCAACGGTCAGGTGCTGGTCTTTCACGACATGCTTGGGATGTTCTCAGATTTCAGGCCGAAGTTCGTAAAAGTTTTCTCCGATGCAGGAGAGTCGATGAGAACGGGTATAAGAAAATACGCCGAAGAGGTAAGGAGCGGGGCATTTCCGGCAGATGAGCACTCCTTCAGGATAGATCCGGAAATAATTGAAAAACTATAGATAAATTTTTCTCATCTTGAGAAACTAAGCAATGAAAGGTGTGAAGCAGGATCAGATGAAAATATCAAAAAGCGTCAAGGAAGTCAGGGAGTTGACAGGAAACTGGGGAAAGAGGGGGTTCTCAGTCGGCCTGATCCCGACAATGGGGTATCTCCATCCGGGACATATAAGCCTCATAGAGAGAGCAAGAAAAGAGAATGACATAGTAGTGGTCAGCATCTTTGTCAATCCGATCCAGTTCGGTCCCAACGAGGACCTGGACAAATATCCCCGCGATATGGCGCATGACAGGGAAGCATGTGAAAAGGCCGGTGCGGACCTCATTTTTGCCCCTGAACCGTCAGAGATGTACCCGTCTGAAAACCTTGCATTCGTTGACATAAAAGAACTGGGCGACGGACTTTGCGGAGCAAAAAGGCCTGGCCATTTCCGGGGGGTATGCACGGTAGTCTCAAAGCTTTTCAACATCGTACTGCCCGACAGGGCCTACTTTGGAGAGAAGGACGCCCAGCAGCTCGCGATAATAAGGCGGATGGTGAAAGATCTCAACTTCGGAACAGAGATCGTTTCCTGTCCGATAGTGCGCGAACCTGACGGACTCGCGATGAGTTCAAGGAACCTCTACCTTTCACCTGAGGAGAGGAAGGCCGCGCTCTCGCTGTCGCGAAGCCTTAATGAAGCAAAGCAGCTGATGGCGAAGGGCGAAAGAGATGCGGCTAAGATAAGAGAGACGATAGCAGGAGGCATATCTGCTGAGCCTCTTGCCAGGATAGATTATGCTGAAATAGTTGACTCAGCGGATCTCAGGCCTGTCCAAAGGATAGAGGGGCCTGTCCTTGCAGCAGTTGCGGTTTATATAGGCAAGACCAGGCTGATAGACAACTTTACCTTCGAAGGAGAAACAAAATGATACTGACGATGCTGAAGGCAAAGATACACAGGGCTGTGGTCACGGAATCCAACCTGCATTACGTCGGAAGCATAACTATTGACAGGGACCTTATGGAGGCCTCAGGCATACTTGAGTATGAAAAGGTCAGCGTTGTGGACATAGACAACGGGAACAGGTTTGAGACCTATGTCATCGAGGGAGAGTGCGGAAGCGGGGTCGTATGTCTCAACGGGGCGGCCGCCAGACTCGTTCAGCCGGGAGACAAGATCATAATAATCGCTTACTGCCAGGTCGATGCCGAGGAGGCAGAAATGCACTCGCCCAAAATAGTATTCGTGGGCAGCGGCAATAAGATAGTTGAGATCAAGGGTTCCGAAGAGGCAGGGGAGATAAGGTAAAATATAGGCCGGGCAGGAGTCCGGCCTATATTATTAGTATCAGCAGAAGCGGAGTATCATAACGTAGTGGGCCGCGCTTCCCAGTATCACAAAAATGTGGAAAATCTCATGGAAGCCGAGCCATCCGGGAAAGAGATCGGGTTTTTTTACGGCGTATATGATCCCTCCGGCAGTATACATAAGGCCGCCGGCCAGGAGCCAGACAAGCGGAAGGGGCCCGCCGGCCCTGTAGAGGGGCACGATGACGAAGACCGCGATCCAGCCCATTATCATGTATATCCCCGTGTAGAGCAGCCTGGGTATATCAAAGAAGAACATCTTCATCACTATCCCGGCGGCGGCACAGGACCATATCAGTGCAAGAAGCCAATACCCCAGCCTTCCCCTGAGAAGGGTCAGGCATATTGGGGTGTATGTTCCGGCGATGAGGACGAATATCATGCTGTGGTCGATCTTCTGAAGTATTTTGACGACCTTCTCGGAGGCGTTGATCAGGTGGTACGTCGCGCTTGCCGAATAGAGGAGTATCATACTGGCTCCGAATATCGAAAATGAGACTATCTGCCATACGTCCCTGTTGCTTATGGCGACACAGAGCAGCGATACCAGTGCGGCGACAGAGAGGACAGCACCTGCGAGGTGGCTGAATCCGCTTGCCGGTTCACGGAAAAATCTTCCCATTATAGGTCCCTCCCGAACTCATTGGACCTGCAGATCTGCATTCCGCGTAATGTCATCTCGCGGACGAAATCCTCGCCCAATTTTTCAAACCCTCTTACGGAACTTGTCGTGTCAGTCAGAAGGACCAGTTTCCTGATGTCTTCCTCAGCGGAGTTGTCTGCCAGATCTCTCACGCTGTTTGCGACACAGTGCGAAAGCGCCTCTCCCGATATGGCTATTATATCTGCATCATGGAGCCGCTTTATAAGTTTTTCGTTGAGCCCGGTGCCCGGATCGCCGGGATCCTCCACATCCGCCTTCAGGGCTGAATAGTGTTCTGTCCACATGTTGAGGCCCTTCAGCGTGTAGTCGACTAAAGAAAAGTTCTCCTCCCACTCGAGCAGCGCATCGTATACAGGTTTTGTAACGCAGTGTCCCCATGATCCTATCAGACAGTGAGGAGGCCAGATGCAAAGCATGTATCGGTTATTTTTTGCAAGTTCGTCAACGTAGTGCGAAGCTCTCTCCATGTGGCCCGGGACAGTGGTCCTCCACAGGCCTTTCCTGACGTCGTCCTCTGTTATGAGGGTGAACGGGGCGGGGTGCCTTCCTTCGCTGTCGACCCAGAAGATGGGGTGCGCGATATCTATAAGACGGTGTGTATCCAGGGTGACGTTTATATGGCTGATCTTGTTCCTGAGCCTCTTTATCGTCTCCGCAAGCCTCTTCGAGTCCTCCTCCGCACCCGGTACGTAGAGCGCCCCATTTGGATCGCAGAAGTCATTCTGAGGGTCGACGATAAGAAATTCAAGCCTTTTTCCGCTCATTACGGCTTCCTCCTTAAGATGTGGTTCTTATGACCCTGTATATGTTATCACTTCCCGCTCCTTGTCGGAGGAGTTCAGTCCCTATTTTTCAATTAAAGCCATATGTTGACACCTGGATATCAGCATGATATATATACTGTCAGACTATCTCAGCTCAGCGGGAGATGACAAAATGAAAGCCTCGGACCTTATGCATGAAAGATCTATAGCCCTTGCAGACTGCAACAATTTTTTTGTCTCATGCGAACGGCGCGCAGACAACTCTCTGGACAGCCGCCCCGTCGTGGTCCTTTCTTCGAATGACGGCTGCGTTATATCCCGTTCCAACGAAGTCAAAAAAATGGGAATAAAAATGGGAGACCCCTATTTCAAAATAAGAAACATGCTTGCCTTCAACGGCGTTGCAGTAAGGTCTACGAACATACCGCTCTACCGGGAGATATCCTCCGAAGTAATGTCGAGGATAAGGCTTTATACGGATGCGGTCGAAATATACTCGATAGACGAATCCTTTTTCAACATGGCTATATCGAACATAAAAGACCCCCTATCCTACTGCCGGACTATAAGGAAGGATATATGGGACAGATGCCGTATCCCTGTATCTTTAGGCATAGCGCCCACAAAAACGCTCTGCAAGCTGGCTGCCGAATATGCCAAGAAGAATGAGGATACAGGGGGCGTCTTCTGGATGGAGAGGTCAAGATACATGGATATGTCCTTCATGTCGCAGTTTGGATGTGCCGACGTATGGGGCATAGGCCGAAGGATCAGCGAAAAGCTGTCGAAGTCGGGAGTAAGGACGGCGGCCGACTTCATAAGAAAAGATGAGATGTGGGTCAAAAAGACCTTCGGGATAATGACACTCTATACCTCATGGGAACTAAAAGGACACCGGGCGCACGAGCTTGAGGCATACAGGAAACCTCCCAAATCGATAATGGTTTCGCGTTCGTTCGGCAATCCAATAACGGAATACGAGGATATGCTCGACCCGCTGCTCTGTTTTACAGTATCTGCGGGGAGGCAGCTGCGGAAGGCAGGGCAGACTGCGGGAAAAATGTCTGTCTTCATTTCCACAAACAGATTTGACAGGGAAAAATATTATGCCAACGGACGGGAGACATCCTTCACAAGTCCGGCGTCCCTGGACTCAGAGCTTATGAGCTGTGCTGAGCGCATGCTTAAGGAAATATTTATACCAAGCTGCAAATATAAAAGGTGCGGCGTCATCCTCTCCGATTTTTCCGATATATCGGCGGGCAGGCAAACCACCCTCTTTGAAGAGCAGGCAGAAGAGGAAAAGAAACTCAGGGTGTCGTCAGCCGTTGACTCGATAAACATGGAATTCGGACACGGCATCATAAAACCCGCGGTCCTCTTTGATCCGCCGGACCATGAGAGGAAATGGGCCCCCAAATCAGAATTCAAATCGGAGGAAAGGCGCAAAAAGGACCCCCCACTGCTCGAGGGCCTGCGCTTCCAGAACCATTCCGATGATTTTGCCTCTTGAAAGCATCAGCTGCGGGATATCTCCGGGATCGGATGAAATAGGTTTAGAGTGTCTTGCGCACTCTGTTATCGATTTATCTTGTTATCGTGTAAAATATTGGTTAAGTAAAAGCCGGCATGTCAGGAAAATCTTATTTCGTCTGCCGGGATTTTCGTTGAGCCAAAAGAGAAAGGGGACTTCCATATGACCGAGATCACACAGAAAACACTCGCAATAGTATGCGGAGGAGGCCCCGCCCCCGGCATAAACAGTGTTATCAGTTCCGCAGTCATAGAGGCAAAGAAATCGGGATGGGACGTCTATGGTGTCTATGACGGTTTCTCCGGCCTGGCAAAGGGTGATAAAAACGTTGTTCCCCTGACGATAGAGATGGTCAGCCGCATACACTCTGACGGCGGAAGCGTGATACGGACCTCAAGGTACAACCCGACAAAAAAAGAAGAAGACCTCCGTAAAGTAGTCGATTCCCTTATAGAACTTGGTGTGACTCACCTAATAACCATAGGCGGCGAGGATACTGCATACACGGCATCATGCGTCGCTGATTACGCCATGAACAGGCGGGGGCTTAAGATCAGCTTTGCACACATACCCAAGACGATAGACAACGACCTTCCCCTGCCCGAAGGGATACCAACGTTCGGTTTTGAGACAGCCAGGTCTCTGGGAACGCAGCTGGTATCCAACCTGATGGAAGATGCCAAGACTACCGGACGCTGGTTCATAGCAGTAGCAATGGGCAGAACGGCCGGACATCTTGCGCTTGGCATCGGCAAGAGTGCCGGCGCAACAGTCACTGTCATACCGGAAGAGTTCTTGGGCAAGGAGCATATCCCCATGTCGCTGATAGTTGATATCCTTACAGGAGCGATCATAAAAAGGCTTGCCTCAGAAAGGAAATACGGAGTTGCAGTAGTTGCGGAGGGATTGCTTGAGAGGATAAGGGAAGAAGATCTTGAGGCTCTCAGCTGCATAGAACATGATGATCACGGACATGTCCGCTATGCAGAGATCAGCTTTTCAAGCGTCCTCAAGCGCGAAGTCCAGGCAAACCTGACTTCGCTTGGAATAAAAATGGACATAACCAATAAGGAGATAGGGTACGAGGTCCGCTGTGCCACGCCAAACGCATTTGATGTCGAATACACGCGAAACTTGGGGTTTGCCTCAATCGAATTCCTCAAAAAGGGAGGTACGAACGCGCTCATTTCCATACAGAACAATATGATAGTGCCAATACCCTTTGAAGATATAAAGGATCCTGAAACCGGCAAGACTCGCGTTCGCAGGGTCAACACCGAGTCTATCCAGTACAGGATCGCAAGGCAGTACATGATAAGGCTGGAGAAGAAGGATTTTGAGCCGGGGCTGGAGTTTGTGCAGCTTGCAGTGGCGGCTCACATGTCCCCTGAGGAATTCCGGGAGAGGTTCGAGTATGTGACCAGATACTGATCGATCCTTTATTAGATATTAGCAAAAATAGGTGCGCGAAGTTGTTTGGCTATGCTTATAAACAATGCCGCGCATTTTTCTGTATTTTGTGCGGTAAATCAAATCGATGATTTGAATATTTTTGTTGTCTAATTCCAAAATTTCTGTACAATATCTCTCATTACTCTTAAAAAGAGATAAAGGGAGAGAACTTGATGCCTCAGACAGAAAAAACATTTCCACGATGGATCCCGCTGCTGGGAGGACTTCTCGGCAGTACCACCTGCGGATTGCTTCTTTATGCCTTCAGCGTATTCATCCGCCCCCTCCAAGCCCAGTTCGGATGGAGCGTGCCCGACGTTGCGATGGCCTACGCACTTATATGCCTGATATTTGGCCTGATGACCTTTCCTGCCGGACGCCTCAGCGACAAATACGGATCGAGGAACGTCGTCCTTGTGGGGGGAGTTATTATGGCTTTCGGCTTTTTCATGGTCTCTACGATAACCCCTCCGGATCCTGCCCTGATAGCTGCCGGAGGTGAGGCGGCAAAGGCCGCGGGCAAGAAGCCGCTCTACCTCCTCTACCTTTACTACGGGGTCATCGCCGGCTTCGGGGGCGGATGCGTCTACCTTCCTCCCATTGCCACGGCTCCAAAGTGGTGGCCTGACAGGAGGGCGCTTGCAACAGGTTTCACTGTCGTGGGACTGGGCCTTGGTTCTTTCATAATGGCTCCGATGGCTACGGGTATGATAAACCATTTTGGAAGCGCGCTGCCGGTATTTAAATATGTCGGTATGGCGATGGGTATCATGGTAGTGATGGCAGCCCTCTGTCTCAAAGAACCCCCGAAAGGTTACAGGCCCGCGGGCTGGAATCCTCCCGTACCCTCTTCTTCCGGAGGAACGATCCAGTGCTGCAGGGACTATACTTATGAAGAGACAAAGAAGACACCTCAGTTCTGGCTTTTATGGGTGGCTTACTTCTGCGGTTCATTTGCAGGACTAATGGTCATAGGACTCATTGCCAAGCACGGCATAGATGCAATGACACTTGCCTACAGGGCAAAAGAGGGACTTGATGCGGCGGCTGTGATACCCGAAGACATCGCAAAAGGCATAGCCATGTCCGCCTCGCTTGCCCCGAGCACTCTCGCTGTATTCAACGCCGCGGTCCGCATAATGGTAGGCCCGCTCGCCGACAGGATGGGGACCAAGAAGATATTCACCGTTTTCTTTGCGCTCCAGACAGCTGCGATGCTTATGCTTTTCCCGGCGGGCAAAACAGCGGCTCTTCTTGCCGCATGTGCAGGCCTGATCGGCTGGAACTACGGCGCGATGTTCACGCTCTTCCCGGCGACTTTGCTCCAGTACTACGGTCCGACTAACCAGGGCTCCAATTACGGACTGCTCTTTACCGCATGGGGCATCGCCGGCTTCTGTGGTCCCTACTTCGGCGGCAAACTCCAGGCCATGACCGGTTCATTCTTTGTACCATTCATCGTCTCTGCAGCGGTCCTGGCAATATCAGTGGTTATTCTGGCTACCCTCAAGGCCCCTGCCAAAATACCGGCGTAATTGGGATTTATAGCAGCGCTAACTTAGCAAAGCTTGCGGAGCCTTCCTTCGACGTATGTCCAATACACCTTCGGAAGGCTCCGCTGTGCGTTGCGTCGTTATCACTCGCTCTAAATCCCAATTGTGATATTGTTGTTGGCTATCGCTAAAACCTAAAATACCAACACTGGCCTATCAAGGCTTGCGGGAATTGGCTAGAAGAAGAGGTCCTGTTCTCCCTGTTCGAGTTTTTTAAGGCGTTCTTTTGTCAGTTCTTTTACCTTGTCGCTGGGGATCTCTTCTATCTCTTTTTCTATTACAGCTTCCCCGATCTCTTTCAGCTTATCCGAACCGTAACCGATGAGGTACTCCTTGAAAGTAAGGAGGGCGTTGGGCTGGCATATGTTTTTTATCTGTCCCGATTTGGCAAGGGACATGAATCGGTCTCCGGTGCGGCCCTGTCTGTAGCATGCGGTGCAGTAGCTCGGGATGTATCCGTCCTCGCAGAGCCAGGTAAGCACCTCGTCAGGGGTCCTTTCGTCTGAAACTTTGAACTGCGCCGTATTTTCACATTTGAGGTGGGCGATGTCCTTGTGGTATCCGCCTATGCCTGTGCATGAACCGGCGCTGACCTGCGATATTCCCAGTTCAAGGGCCCTTCTGCGGGTTTCAGCTGTTTCTCTGGTTGAGAGGATCATTCCCGTATATGGGGTCGAGACCCTGATGACGGCAATTATCCTGAGGAATTGTTCATCGGTGGGGAGATAGGGGAATTTCTCAAGATCAACGCCCTCAGCCTCTCTCATCCTGGGGACTGAGATAGTGTGCGGACCGACACCGAACATCTTCTCCATGTGTTCGGCGAGCATTAACTGTCCGACAAGTTCGTACTTGTAGTCATAAAGGCCGTAAAGGACCCCGGTGCCGACGTCATCGATCCCGCCCTGCTGAGCTCTGTGGAGAGCTGTAGTGTGCCAGTCATAGTTGCTTTTTGGACCGATGGGATGCATTTTCGCATAGGTCGGTCTGTGAAAAGTCTCCTGGAACAGGATGAAGGTGCCTATGTCTGCGGCTTTAAGCTTTTTGTATTCCTCGACAGTTGTTGCCGCTATATTGACGTTTATCCTGCGTATGGACTCGCCTCTGCTGTTTTTATAGGCATAGACGCGTTTCATGCATTCGATTATGTAATCAAGTGGAGAGTTGACCGGATCCTCTCCGGATTCCATGGCTATTCTCTTGTGGCCGAGTGCCAGGATCGCATCGGTTTCTTCGTCGATTTCCTCCATTGTCAGTTTTTTCCTGTGCATGGAAGGGTTGTCCTTGTGGAAGCCGCAGTATTCGCATCCGTTTACGCAGAAGTTTGAAACATAGAGTGGAGCAAAGAGAACGATGCGCCTTCCGTAAATTTTTTCCTTGATCTCTTTTGCCAGCGAATAGAGTTCTGCTTCAAGTTCGGGGTCTGATATCTCAAGAAGCACTGCTGCCTCCCTGTGGTTGAGGCCTTTGCATGCTCTTGCCTTTTCGAGGAGCGAGCGGATATAGCCCTTGTCCTTTACGAGCGCTTTTGCCTCTTCAAGTGTTGCAAGTATTTCTGCATCGTCGATAAACGATGCGTCCTGGAACTGTTTTGGATCGTACATTTCGGTTTCCTCCTTTTTTGTCACAGCCTACAAGCGGGAAAGTGCAGGAAAAGAGGCTGACAATAAAAAAGCCTTCGCAGGGATCACGAAAGGCCCGTCAGGAAAATACCGAAAACCCAAAGCGGTCCTCTCCTCCTCCCCGGATCATCAGGGAGACAGATGGTTTCCATCACTGTCCCTTTCCCCTGCCCCGGATCGTTCCGAGGCAGCAGACCATAAACTGTGAATTTTATCACTAGCATTATACAGGATTTATTCGAAAATCAATATAAATTAGGCCGCATTTAGCCGGTTGTTTTCACTAAAGATCGGTTAAATTTTTTTCAGAAACAGACTGTTAACATTTGGATTTTGATGAAAAATTACGAAAAACTGACCCAGACAATGGATCCCGGATCTCGAAGCGCACTCGAAATGGTTCGAGCACTAAGGTCAATTTAAAAGGTTTTCCTCACGGAAAACGGTGCTCTCCCGATCTCGAAACGCACTCGAAATGGTTCGAGCACTAAGGTCAATTTAAAAGGTTTTCCTCACGGAAAACGGTGCTCTCCCGATCACAGGCATGCGGGAAGACGGTGGGAAAGTTAAGTTATATAATTGCACGTGTAACATAAACCTGAAGAAAGCCAGTGAGAATGAGATGCATTACCCAAATTTGAAAAAGTATGGATTTAGTGAGCGTTTTGAGCAGGAGGCCTCGTTTTATGAGGGGCTTTATCCTTCCCGGATCTCCGAACAGCACCACTGCATCTATAAGGTCATAAGCGAAGAGGGGGAACTTCAGGCAGAAGTGTCGGGCAAACTCCACTACGCTGCCGGTGGTACGATGGATTTCCCTGCCGTGGGCGACTGGGTGATGATAGACAGGGCCGACAAAAATTCGGGTAACGCAGTGATAAGAAATATTCTTAAGCGCAAGAGTTATTTTGCCCGCAGGGCGGCAGGGACTAAAGAAGATGTCCAGATCGTTGCGGCAAACGTAGACACGATATTTATCTGTATGTCGCTCAATACAGACTTTAACCTGCGACGCCTTGAGAGGTACATGTCCATCGCCTGGGACAGCATGGCCACTCCTGTTATAGTCCTCACCAAATCAGACCTCTGCAATGACCTTGAAGATAAAATACGGGAGATCTCCTCAGTAAGTACCGGTGCTGACATCATAATATGCTCATGTGCCGAAGAAAGAGGGATCGATGCGGTCTGTCCTTACATTGAAGAGGGGAAGACAATTGCCTTCATCGGTTCTTCAGGGGTTGGAAAATCCACACTCATCAACCGTTTGATGGGAAGGGATGTCCTTGCCACAAAAGAGATACGAGGGTCCGATGACAGAGGAAGGCATACTACAACTCACCGACAGCTGCTTTTGCTGCCTGAAGGCGGAGTGGTTATCGATACGCCCGGGATGAGGGAACTGCACCTATATGGGGGAAACCTTGAGAAGTCTTTTGAGGACATCAGCGAAATTGCCCTGAGCTGCAAATACAAGGACTGCACCCACACAACTGAACCCGGCTGCGCGGTCAGAATGGCTGTAGATTTGGGAGATCTGTCGGAAAAACGCCTGGAAAACTATTTTAAGCTTCAGAGGGAACTGGCCTATGACGGCCTCAATTCACGTCAGCTGGAAAATGAAAAGATCAACAGAATGTTCGGAAGCAAGGGCGAAATGAAAAGGCTGATGCGGGAGGTAAAAGAAAAAAAGAAAAGGTGACCGGCGGGAGTTACCACCGCCGGTTTTCATAACTGTTTCACCCTCGTTTTAAGCAGTTGGTTTTCGCAATATATCTTACGATCGCTCAGCTACTGCTCAGCAACGCTCAGCGATCGCTAAGCTAATGGTTTTTAGGCGCTGCCTCTCCGTACTCCATATATTCCATCGTCTTTTCGGCGACCTTTTCTCCGTAGAGTTTTTTGACTATGTGGAGCGAGAGATCGATCCCCGCGGAGATCCCGCCCGAGGTCATTATCTTTCCGTTGTCGACGAAACGTTTCGTGTGGTCGATGGTGACCCCCGGAGAAAGTTTCTTAACGTCGTCTATGACGGAATGGTGAGTCGTGGCCTCAAGTCCGTCAAGGAGTCCCAGTACAGCCGGGATCCTCGCCCCCGAACAGACTGTGGCCATTACATCTGCCGACGCATATGTCCTTTCGATCCATTCCATGACCTTTTTCTTCTTTATCTCAGCCTTAGTTCCCTCTCCGCCCGGGATGATCAGAATGTCTATCTTAGGATGGTTGCTGAAGCTGTAATCGGGGATGACGATAAGCCCGTTGACGGATTTGATCGCACCTCCATCCTCGGAAATTGTGAATACCTTGAAGGGCTTGTGGTCGTTAAGTTCCGCCGTCGTTGAAAAGACCTCGTAGGGGCCTGCGAAGTCCAAAAGCTCGACCTTGTTAAACAAATAAATTCCGACATTTTTCATTTGTTTTATCCTCGTCTTTCTTAAAATACTTAAAGCTATTCCTGTTTTTGACAAATGAGACCTTCCCGCCTCTTTCAACTTATAACCTACACCCTAAACCATATTTGAGCAAGGTTGTGCTCATATTTTTACTCATATTCCACATAAGCGTCATGTAGGAAATACTGCCTTTTGTCCGGATGTCCCGGATCAATTCAAAGCCTCGAAGGATCTGGTTTTTTAGAATATAAATAGTGTCAGGAAGAATTGTTTTTCTCTGACTATGATCAGCCTGTAAATTGTGTTGTTGCTTTTTTTCAAAATATCCTTTTGTCAGTCTATCGTCTTCTTGAACCTTGACACACTGAATGCCAGGAAGAGGGTCCCCAGTACGGCGAGTGCGGCCATTTGCTGCCAAAGTTCAGCCAATCCTGTTCCCTTAAGGAATATTCCCCTTATTATCACGAGAAAGTACCTTAGCGGATTAATTGTAGTGATCCACTGGACCGGTTCAGGCATATTGGAAATCGGAAACATAAACCCTGAGAGGAGGACAGCCGGGAAGTAGAAAAAGAAGGATGACATCAGAGCTTCCTGTTGGGTTTTCGATATCGTGGAGATCAAAAGGCCTATGCCTATGCAGGACATCAGGAAGAGAGCTGCAGAAATGAGCAGCAGCGGCATGCTTCCCCTGATGGGGATATCGAACCACTTCATGCCGACAAAGCTTACGACGATGACATCAATAAAGCAGATGGCAGCGAAGGGGAGGGATTTGCCCAGTATAAACTCAATTGACCGCATCGGGGTAACCATGAGCTGTTCTATCGTTCCGATTTCCTTTTCCCTCACTATTGCCATTGATGTCAAAAGCAGCGATGTCATCAGGAGTATGATCGCTATGACCCCCGGAACATTGTAGTTTCTGCTTTTCAGGTCCGGGTTGTACCATGCTCTGCCCTGAACATTAACGAGATCCCGGCTCTTTTTTCCTATTCCGAAGTCGGATATGATGCGTTGCGCATAGTTCATGGCAAGTGTTCCGTCATTGGAATTTGTTCCGTCAACGAGTATCTGAACAACGGGTTTTTTCCCATTGAGCAGATCCTTGGCAAAACCCTCTTTTATGTTGATTCCGACGACAGCTTTTCCTTGATCAAGATATTCCGTCATAGTTCCGTCATTGTCAGGGTATGAAATTACCCTGAATATTCCTGACGAGGTAAAGCTCTCGATAAGCTGCCGGCTTTGCACGCTTCTGTCGCTGTCTGTTACGGCCGTCTTGATAAGGTTGACATCTGTCGTAACAGCGTATCCGAATATCAGAAGCTGGATCACGGGAAGCACAAAGATCATCGCCTTCATGCGTGGATCCCTCAGGACCTGTATAAATTCTTTTATCATAAGGCGTAAAATCCTTTCTCCCATGACCGGCCTACCCCATGTTCTTTTTGAATTTTTTTATTGCTGCAGTAAGTACGATCGCTGCAAATGCACAGAGAAAAAGTATTTCTTTTATCAAAACCGAAGGATGGTTCCCTTTGAGAAAAATATCTTTCAGAATGGTGACAAAATAACGGGACTGAACTGCATATGTAATTTTCTGTATGAATACCGGCATGTTTTCAATGGAATAGAGGAATCCCGACAGCATAAATGCCGGCAGAAGGGTGAGTACGAATGCCGCCTGGCTTGCTACAAGCTGTGATTTGGCGGCCGTTGAAATGAGGATCCCAAGACTGAGCCCACCGACCAGAAACAGCGAGGACACAACGAGAAGGAAAAGAAAACTTCCCCGCAGAGGTACTCCGAAGATCCAGACACCCACAGCTACTGAGATCAAAACATCGATCATTCCGATAAGGAAATATGGCGTAATCTTTCCCAGAAAAAGCTCCACCGGATGTATAGGAGTGGATAGAAGCTGTTCCATAGTGCCCTGTTCCCATTCTCTGGAAACAGTCAGCGATGTCAGAAGCGCGCTTATCACACCCATAATGATCGCTATCAGGCCGGGAATGATGAACCAGCGGCTTTTGAGTTCCGGATTGTACCAGACGCGAAGCCTGAGGTCGATCTGCCCCGAGGGATCCTTTGCACCTTTCGACTGAGAATATCTGGAAGTAATGGCCTCAGTATAACCCATCGCTATTGAGGTAGTGTTGGCATCGCTGCCATCGTAAACGGCCTGTATGTCAACAGGTTCTCCTCTCTTAACTGATCCTCCGAACCCTTCGGGAACAACGAGTACCATATGGGCGATATTTCTGTCTATAAGGCGGTCTGTTTCTTTCGTGCTTTCAACTGTACCGACGATGTCAAAATAGCCTGAAGCCCGGAATCTTTCTACAAGTCCCCTGCTTTCGGCTGTCTTATCCAGGTCATAAACGCCCATGTTGATACTCTTGATATCCAGGGTTATACCGTAACCGAAAATAAAAAGAAGGATCACAGGCATTAGGAACGCCATTGCCAGGCTTCTGGTATCCCTGAATATGTGTATGAACTCTTTTTTAATGACCGCCGTCAGCCTGCGCGGAGATACCCTTCCCTTTCTCCCATACTTCATCTAATTGTTCCCCCTGACGATGTGTCCTCTTTTTCTATCAGATGTACGAATACATCTTCGAGTGAGGGTCTGGCCCGGTCCATCGAATAGATCCCAAAACCTTTTTCAGTGAGGTATTTTTTGATCTTTTCATCATCAGAAGTCCCTTTTTCAACAGTTAAATGAAGCCCGTCGCCGAAAATAGCGGCAGCCTTGACCAGTCCGGAATTTTCAAGTATTTCCAGTGCTTCGAACGGGTCATTCAGAGAAAGCTCGATCAGCCCCGAAGGGATAGACTCTTCCCTGATCGAAGACGGGGTACCCTTAGCAATTATCTTCCCTTTGTATATGAGGGCAAGCTCGTCACAGTATTCCGCCTCTTCCATGTAGTGTGTGGTAACAAATACAGTAGTCCCTCCGCTTGCTATATCTGAAATAAGATTCCAGAAACGCCTTCTCGATATAGGGTCAACTCCTGAAGTTGGTTCATCCAGAAATACTATGGGAGGCTGATGTATAAGTGCACATCCGAGCGCCAGCCGCTGCTTCCATCCTCCGGCAAGAGAGCGGGTCATGCGGGAAATGTGTTCAGTAAGATCTGACATCTCAAGTATCCAGGACTTTCTTTCGGATCTGATGGATTTGGGTACCCTATAAATCCCAGCATAGAAATCTATGTTTTCTTCAACGGTCAGGTCGTCATAAAGAGAGAATTTTTGAGACATGTAGCCTATCTTTTCTTTGATTTCCTCCGTGCCTTTCAGGATATCGGATCCCGCGACCGTTCCCTCTCCCGAGGTTGGGAGCAGAAGGCCGCACAGCATTTTTATCGTTGTCGATTTCCCGGCACCGTTTGGTCCGAGAAAACCGAAGATCCTGCCTTTAAGGACTTTCAGGTCAATATGGTCAACTGCAGTGAAGTTTCCAAAGACTCTTGTCAGTCCCTTTACGTTAACTGCGAAAATTTCACTCATTGCACATCAACCCTCATCGCCCGGCTAACGAAGACATCTTCGAGAGTCGGCTGGGCCTCTTTTATCGTGAGATCATCAAGATCCATTATTTTTATTTCGTCTTTGATCTTTTCTACAGAAGAGTTCTCAGGAAGCCTGAATCTTATTACGCCGGAAACCAGATCAGAACTTAATTTTCCGTATCTCTCCCTCAATTCACGAAGTGTTTTCACAGAATCTGCGGAGAGGATCTCCAAAATAGTTCCTGATATAGTTTTTTTAAGCGCCCGGGGGTTGTCACACATTGTCAGCCGCCCCTCCTGAATCATTCCTACGCGCCCGCATCTTTCCGCTTCATCCAGATATGATGTCGAAACGAAAACGGTCACTCCCTCTTTGACCATCTCGTGTAGGATCTTCCAGAAATCCCTTCTGGAGACCGGATCGACTCCATTTGTCGGTTCATCCAGCAGAAGCACACTGGGCCTGTGCACCAGTGAACAGGCCAGCCCCAGTTTTTGTTTCATCCCGCCTGACAGGTCCCTGGCTTTCCTGTTTTTGAATGGCGTAAGGTTACTGAAGCCGAGAAGCCTCTCTTCCTCTGCCGTCCTTTCCTTTTCCGATATTTCATAAAGATCTCCGTAGAATCTCAGGTTTTCCAGTACGGTAAGGTCTCCGTAAAGTCCGAACCTCTGCGACATATACCCGATCCTTATCTTCACCTTTTCGGGGTCTGATACGACGGAGTGTCCGTCTATTACTATGTCTCCCTCGGAAGGGATCAGGACTCCGGCCGCCATCCGCATTACAGTCGTCTTTCCAGCACCGTCGGGTCCCACCAGTCCGAAGATTTCACCTCTGCCGACAGAAAGATCGACCTGCCGGACGGCCCAGAAGCTGCCGAAAGCTCTGCCGAGACCTGTTATTTCGATGGACCTTCCCTTGGTTTTGTTGTCATTCATGTTTAAGGTCTATGTTTACGTCAGCGGGCATTCCCGGCTTGAGCAGTCCTTCTGACGTTTCAGCTGTAACTTCCACGGCAAAGACAAGCTTCACCCTCTCTTCCGCCGTCTGAACAGTCTTGGGGGTAAATTCAGCTTCAGGTGAAATGAAAGTCACAGAAGCAGCAAATTTTTTATCCGGAAAGGAATCAACTGTAATGTCAGCTTTCTGACCCAGCATGACCCTTCCTATCCTGTATTCGGGAATGTATACCTTGACCCGGGGTCTTTCAAGGCTTGTCAGTGTAAGCACCGGTTTTCCCATAGATATCATCTCTCCGGGTTCTGCATAAACTTTTGAGACTACTCCGTCCATAGGACTTTTCAGTATGTGGTTGGATACTATTACCTCTGCTGCCTGCATTGCGGCTTCAGACTCTTTAAGCTGATTCGCGGCGGTATCTATGCTTTTCTCTCTGAATCCCGAACGGAGAAGCTCAAGCTTTTTCTGAGCTGCGTTAAGCTGAGAAGCGGCGACTTCGGCTGCTGTAATGTCCCGGTCCAGCCTCTGTCTGCTTATCGCCCCGCCGCTGAAAAGCTTTTCAGATCTTTCTGCTTCATTTTTCAGGTTATTCCAGTTCGACCTGAACTGAGCTGCCTGAGCTTCGGCCTCTGCTATCTCCTGGCTTCTGTAGCCGCTGCTGAGATCTTTTAACCTCGAACGTGCGGTTTCGACTGCGGCGGCGTTCTGACGAAGCCTTGCCTCGGCCTCTCTCTTGTCCAGTTCCGCGATAAGTTCGCCACGGTGTACAGTGTCGCCCTCATTGACCTTCCGATCCTTCAAGATGCCGTTCGCCAAAAATGACATGTCTGCCTCCGTTGTTTCTATCGTTCCTGAGGCGAATATTTTATCAGGATCTTCCCCTTTCTCTTTTAAAAAGAGAGTGTATGCCGCAAGAAGAGCTGCAGCGGCGATTATGATCAAAGGTATTATTTTTTTATCAATTTTCTTTTCCATTACCTCACGACCTCATCTTTCTCTGACTTTTTTTCATTGTTGGTCTTATCAGGGGAAAATCGCATCATTTCAGGGGAAAGTCTCCCAAGCAGTCTCAAAACATTAGCTTCGGAAGCGATCTTCTCATAGTAAGCTTTGCTGAGGCTGGCATCCGCTGACCATAGTCCCGATTCGGCACTCAGCAGATCGGTGATCGTGCTTTCCCCTGTTTCATATCTGAGCTGTTCTATCCTAAATGCCTCTCTTGCCTCTTTGAGCTGTATGGAAGCCGTTTCGATCTTCGATATCGCTCCCTTCAGGGATCCGGAGGCCTCTCTTGCATCGTTGAGAGTCTGGTTTCGCGTCTGTTCCAAATCAAACCTTGCTTTTTCAATATCTAGCAAAGATTTTTTTAACCTGTTTTTACTGACATACCCGTCCCACATTTTTATAGTTACCTGAAGTCCGGCCTGCCAGTCGTCATATACTTCCGAACCTCCTCCAATACTGCCTGTACCTCTGCCGAAGAAAGATATCTGAGGCATGTTCTCTCCCTTGATAGCTTCTGATCTGGCATAGTAGGCTTCCGTGAGAAGAGAGGATTTTTTGACAGCATGGCTGCTCTCAAGGACGTCGCTTTTTTCAATTTTATCCAATTCATCCGGTCGAGCATCGAAAGGTATGGCCGCAACGGATCCAATGGGAAATTCGTTTCCGGTAAGTGTGCCCAACAGAGAGAGCGCGTCTTTTTCAGCCTGGTCAAGGACAATGTGGTCATGCCTGGCCTGGGAAAGCTGAGTTTGCAGCCGGAGCAGGTCAAGTTTGGGTATACGTCCTTCGCTGAGCAGAAGCGTCAGGGATCGTTCCCTGTCTTCAAGTGCACCGATCCTCTTTTCGGATGCATCTTTCATATCCCGAAAATAGAGTGACCGAGAGAAGACGGATACCACGCTGTAGAGCAGATCTTGTCTTTGCTGCTTGTGATCTTCGGAAACTGCTTCAGATGTTTTTTGCGCCGACACTTTTTCAGCCTCCAGCTTTCCTCCCGTGTAGATAGGGATGTTCAGCTCGATCCCAAAACGAGTGATGTGCGTGTCGAGGGGTGGAAAAACTCCCGCTTCCCTTATGGGCACCACGGTAGAAGGGTACTCTGAAAGGGTGGTATTGGCCCACAGGTCGATCTTTGGCAACTTCATCCCCTCTGCGATCTTTACGTCTATGCCGCTCTTTTCTCTTTCAATATTGCTGCCTTTAAGGGCGGGGTTATTTTTTTCGGCCATTAGCATGGCTTCCCACAATTCGACAGGTTTCGTACCTGTACCTTCCGGAACACTGGCGCACGCTTTCCCTGAAATCAGCAGGAGTGAGAGCAGCAGGATCTTGATGATCGTTATCTTTAGTCCCATAGATCTTCTTCCTTCCTTGGCATAGTGCAAAGACTTATCGTCCGTCGTTTTCATTATCTTTTCGGATCGCTCTTTCTATGTAACTCCAGGCCAACTCCGCCAAATTGCTCATGTCGATTTTGCCGTCGCTGAGGTTGGAAATAAGTCCGACATGCTGGGCGAAGCTGACCATAGAAAATGCTACAGCTTCAGACGAAATGTCGTTCATCAGATCTCCTTCTCTTATGCCTTTTTCGGCAATTTCTTTAAGCTTGTTCATGTAATTTCTGACTATAAAAATGACTTTTTTCTTCCGTTCAGGAGACCCAAAGACGGCCGCGTCAGAAAAGACAAGTTTGGGTATACCCGGATTTTTTCTTATAAATTCGATGTGCAGGAGAAAAAGGCTCCTCAAATTCTTGCTTGCCCCGGACGATTCCATGGATATTTTCCTGACATTTTCAAAAAGAATACTATGTGTGCGGTCAAGCAGAGCGTCGATAAGGGCGTCCTTATTTTCGAAATGGCGATATAGTGCGGAAGGGACTATGCCTATGCGCTGTGCTATCTCCGATGTATTGACTCCGGAAAGCCCCTTTTCGGCGATTATTTCTAACGTTGTATCGAGTATCTGTTCCTGTCTCATTGTTGAAGTCAACCGTTTTCTTGGCATAAACAACATCTCTTAATGAAAGTGAATTCACTTTCACAAAAGTATAGTGGTTAGAGGGTTGAGATGTCAATATGGAATTGTGTTCAAATTTCTTTCTTATTCGGCCTTATCTATTAAAAAAAAACAACCCGGCAAGGCAGAGCGCGATCCCGATAATTTGGTTGGTCGAAATGTGCTCCCTGTAGAAGATCAGGCCTATGAATATGAGAAGGATCGAAATGGCTGCGTTGGTAAGAAGAGATGCTGCACTTATGTTCCAGCCGGCGCGGTACATTTTGATGAAACCGAGCTCAATGCCAAAAACACCTACACCAAGCAGTATGCTCGTCCAGTTAAGGGATTTCATGTCCAACATGATCCCCTTGTCCTGAACGGAAAAAAGATAAAAAACAATGCTTGAGGCAGTTGCAACAAGATATGTGACAATTAGCGACATGAACATATTTGCGTCGCGCGGAGTGGATTTTGAGCAAATGTGGTAAAGGGTGTTGGAGAAGATCACGATTATGACAGGCATATAGTAGTTCCACATTTTTAGATACTCTGACCTCCCGGACCGTTAAAATCTAAACCTCGGATCAGGCCTTGAAATACCCTTCTCTAGTCGTTACTATACATCACGGGAGAACAAAAATAAACTATATATTGACATACATCTATGTAATATAGTATATTTCCAAATTAAGAGAAAACACAAATAAACAATGAAGGTTGGGATGAAAAATGAGGATGCTTGAACAGTTTTTCCCTGAATTTACCCAAAAACTTGACGAGATAGATGCTATCTATAAAGAAAAGATGCCGATCGATGAAAAAACATACCAGTTTTTGTGCTTCGCCCTCTCAATAAAGGGCCGCAGCAAACCCTGTGTGCTGAAGCACTTCAAAGGCGCCCTTGAAGCCGGGGCGACGGTCGAGGAACTGAGCTATATCTTTGCGCTCACCATGAGAGAATCCGCAGGAGCTGACGACTGCTGGACCCATGATGTCATAGGAGACTGGAAGGAGATACTCGCAGGAAACATCAAATGCTCCTGTGCGGAATGACCGAACACAATAAAACCGGGGATCCCATCCCCGGTTTTTGTTTTTAAGGCAATAGGAGTTGCTTCGGTCATCACACTTTTTACATGGAAAAGTTTATCTTAAAAGCGGCATGGAGCCTGTGAGCTTGTTGACTTTTTTCCTGTCTCCGTAGATTGCTACTCCAAGGTAGACGTGATCCTTTTCCGGTATCTCTGCCGCCTTGGAAATGTATTCGTCATATGTGATGCAGCCCTGTGCAACATCAGAAAAATCGACCACCGTAAGGTCGCAGAATTCATTGCTGTAGAGGCTCTCTCTCAATTTTTTCAATATTTCCCTGCTGCCCTTCAGTATAGGAACAGGAACATTGACTATTCCGAGATGAGTCTTTTCAGAAGCGTCTGTAACATCTTTGCCCACCTTTTCAGGAAGGCGTTTTCCAAGTGTCATGCCCAGGATAGCGGTCGTGTTTGCAATTACACCTGTCGGCAGCTCGGGATCTATTATCATTACACATTTTTCGGAATTACAGCTCATTCTTTACTTCTCCCTTTTCTTAAAAAACTCTTTGAATAGCCGGATCTTAACGTTAAAGATCCTTGAAAATATTCATATATTGCTTTGGAGTGAGCCCGATGAATTTCTTGAAAAAGTTTGTAAAATGACTCTGGTCAGTAAATCCAGTCTGCAAAGCCGCTTCTATGGGCAAAACTCCCTTTTCAAGCAGTTTTTTCGCCCTGTCGATCCTTATGGTTTCCAGATAACGGTATGGAGAAATACCCCTTTGCTTGGTGAATGACCGCAGAAGATAATATTTGCTCAAGCCTGTCAGTTCGCTCAGCTCGTCCAGGGTGATATTCTTCATGTAATTCCTTTCAAGATGGCTGCAAATAATGCCTATTTCCCTGCTCTCTTCAGTGCGCGGTCTATCCGTTTTTTTCTCACAGTGCTCCTCGATCAGCTGCTCGAGAAGAAAGAAAAAAATCTCTTCCTTTCTGAAATCCTTTTCTTCTTCCATTATTATCATGTGAAGTTCACGAAGCAAAGGAACTTGATCACTGCGGAAGACTACAGTGGGCGAAAAGGAGGGGAGATATTCTTTTCCTGTCATCTCAAAAACGGCTCTGCCCATCGTCTCAGAAGAGACATTGATACAGCGGTAATCCAGGGGTGTAGAAATTGTCTGTTCGCAGGTATGGCTGTCTCTTGGATTGAAGAGCAGAAGATCTCCCGGTTTCACTATGTATTCCCTGTTTTTGCACGACAGCGAGCGTTCTCCACTTTCAATGAAGCCGATAACGTAATAGTCATGAAAGTGGTTGGGAAATTTTTGCATTATGCCCATGAAAGAATAAGCTTCTACCTTCAGTTCAGGGTCATACTTTACTGTTCTTGTCTCCTGTTCCATTTCATTTTCCTCTTTTCAAAAGAACTTGATATCACTTTATATCAAACCGTAACGATATTCTTGTACGATATTGCCCTCTCTTATTTTAGTTTATTGCTCTGCCCTTGCAAGCTTTTCACAGAAACTGATCCGGAGCAGTCAACCCCTATGCTTCCGGCTATCTTCACGGGTGTAAAATGTATAAATAACAGCCCGAATAAAGGTCTCGGATAAAGGATAAAAGGATAAGGTGAGAACAGAATGGATTTTTTGACGCTTGCAAAAAACAGATGCACTACTCGCGGATTTAGAGACAAAAAGATAGAAAAAGATGCGCTCAATAAGATATTGGAGGCGGGCCGTGTCGCCCCAAGCGCTTGCAACAGGCAGCCGCAGCGGATCATAGTTGTCGAAAAGCCTGAGAACATCAAGAAGGTAGAAAAGGCATACAGGACCTTTGGCTCACAATGTGTCCTGATAGTCTGTCAGGATAAAAGCGATCCGCTGATCCGTCCCTTTGACGGAAAATGTTCGGGGGATCTTGATATCGGTATCATATGTGATCATATGATGCTGGCAGCAAGGGAGCTTAATATCGGCAGTGTCATGGTGGGACTCTTTGACCCTGCCATAATAAGAAAAGAATTCGGGATACCCGAATACATTGAGCCGACAGCTCTTTTGCTGCTTGGGTATCCCTCAGACGGATTCCTCAGTTCCGACCGGCACAGCAGAGAAAGAAAGGCCATAAGTGAAACTGTAATGTTTGAGCAGTGGAAAGACCGGTCAGCCGAAAATTAAAAATGGATCATATCAGGGTTATAAGCTCAACATTTGATCCGGGAGAGAAGAGGCGCACGTATGACTTGATATCATCCATGTGAGAGATGATCTCTTTCTCCTCTATCCCTGCCGGGGCGTATATCGTGTACAAAACCTGCTCCGTTTCCTCGTCTATCGAGGTCCTGGCATCAGGTCCCCGCAAAATGCTCGAGAGAACGGACTCATCGTCAGTGATCATGATATCGCCTTGGATCGTCTTTGTCTCCCTTCCGTTCATGCAGACGTAAGACTCTTGACCTGTTGCAACTTTGAGTGAGACAGCTCCGCTGATCTTTGCAAGGTCGTGCCCCGCAGTCAGGATCATGTTTTTCATTTCAGCCATGAACATGGAATCTACTAGCCCTGAGACGCTCATGGACTTCTTTCCTTTTGCAACGGACTCGACCTGTTGGAGAACGTGGTATGTATATCCGAATTTTTTATAATATGAGACGTAAACGGACATAGGGTGGAGGGATTTGAGCTCCTGCCTCTCTATTTGGGCGTATTTCCCTCTTAGCTCCTCTTCAAGCAAAGATTTCGCCTTTTCCAGCGCCTCGCTTGTTTTTGGATTCGTAACGTTGGTAACGGCCAGAAGGCCTATACGGCAGCCGTTCGCTCTTTCATCGAGTTCATTTTTGATTTCCGGCTTCATGATCACAGCTCCCTCTTATATTCTTTAACTTTTCAGTTTATTCTTTTTCGGCGAGGTATTTTTACTGATATGTTTTTACGACTGATTTCACAAGGACCAGCTTGCCGCCGGAATATTTGTAGACATCTTTCCTGTACTTGTTTGCACTTTCTCTGCTGCTTGATGTCACTGTCTTCGTTTTGCTGTCGAACTCAGGCGAAGTTATGTCGTCAAGGAATTCCGCGTGGACGAACTTTCCTGATTTTTTATCCCAAAGGAAGCAGATGTAGGGAATGTTGGGCCCGGGAGGAAGCATTGCAATGATCCGGAAGTCGTTTATTCCGTCAAAGTTCATGTCTTCTATTACTATGTCGCTTCCGGTCCCAGGTTCGGGGCAGGTCGTCGTGTCGTCTCCGAAAGAGTTTACGTCTGCAATGTTAATAGTCTGAAGTTGCTTTTTATCTTCCCCATGTACCTCTATTTTGCTGTATCCGCCCGTATCAGTATCTTTGGAAAGTGAACCACTGAATTTCAAAATAAGGAAGCGGTTGTCAGAGACTTGAATCTTCTTTGATATGGTGAAAGTTTTATTAACAGCCGCTAAAGCGTTACCTGTAAATAGAATTGTAGCTGTGAGCAGGATCACGGTAATTAATTTTGAATTTCGGCATTTTGACATTAAAATTCCTCCTGTAAGAGAGCTTTTTCTATTATACGCGCATCTTAGGAATGTAAGGTCTATTAATACCAAAAAAATCAGACCTGATCACTCTGCTGCCTGAAGAAGAGAAGCAACTTACTGAGTCTATATCCCTTTTTGATGGACCCGCAATTGATAAAGATCTATTCAGGGAACTGTCAGAAAAATTGCTTATGTGGTCAGGCGGACTTATCAATGTCTTCGGAGACTAGTTGGAGATGAATTTGATGCCTGTGCAGATATTGTAGAAAGAGACGAGGGGCATATGTCTTTCCCCTCGCCTCTTTCTCTCTTGCTAAGCCGTCCTTATGATGTTGGATAGCTGATCGTGTCAGGAGACTAATTGCTTACTTTTTCAAATGTCCCGAAAACCAGAGGTTTTTTGCCGCTTACCATAACTTTGCCTTTGGCGATCACAGTGTCGATGTCGATGCTGCTGTCAAGGAGACAGAGATCGGCATCCATGCCGGCCATGATCCTTCCCTTTGTCTTAAGTTTCAGGATCTTGGCAGGATTGCAGGTCAATGCCCTGATCGCCGTCTCCAGAGGAATATTCTCTCTGAAAATGCACTCTTTGATGGCTTTGATCAGGCAGCTCGACTTGCCTACTCCCAGCCCTACGTACTCCTTTTTCTCGTTGAAGATAGGGAGGCTGCCCTGACCGTCGGACGAAATAGTAAAATTATCCGGACCGACCCCCTCATCCAGCAGTCTCTTTAGCCCTTTGCTGAAGCGGACCTCCCCGTCGGTTTTTTCCCAGAAGTCAGGATCATCGCTCCCGGTAAAATCGATGTAGCCCCCTTCTTTGGCATAGGCCACGCATTCTTCGAACAGCTCCTGATTTCGGTTGATGTGGGTCGGCAGGAACTGTGACAGCGGTATCTCGGTCTCTTTTACGGCTCTTTTGATCAGGTCGATCTTTCTTTTGCCGTCGCCCAGATGAACGTTGATTATGCCAGCTTTTCCAGAAAGCATTCCTCCGACACGCGCATCCGAGACGGCCCTGACGAACTCTTCAAAAGTAGGCTGAGAAGAGCGATGGTCCGATATCGCTATCTCTCCGATGCCGATGACCTTGTCGATGACCATGATGTCCTTCATGATCTCCCCGGTTATGGTTTTTACAGGGATCCTGTATGAGCCGGTGTATATGTATGTTGTGATGCCTTCCTCTTCCAGCCCTCTTGCCTTTGCAAGCAGGGAGACCATGTCCCTTGCTGTGCCGTCAGTTCCGAGGCAGCCGACTACGGTAGTTACGCCCGCTGTTGTGAAATCGGTGAGGACTGCTTCAGGTGTCCTGGTAGAAAAACCGCCCTCTCCGCCGCCTCCCTGAATATGGGAGTGCGAATCTATGAATCCCGGGATAAGCGCTTTCCCTCCGGCATCTATCTCTGAAACTTCCACCGGGCCATTGATGTTGAATGAGATATGTTCATCGACTGCAGCTATCTTGCTTCCGAGCAGCAGAACGTCCTTTTTGCCCAGATGCTCCGGGGCGTAAACTTCTGCGTTTCTGATTATCGTGATCATTTCGACACTCACCCCCGAGATCCTTTACATATTCCGATCATTGGAAATTGATGGCAATTGCGATGATTATCGCCACTGTACCCATAAGGAAGAAGAATCCCTGCATCTTGATCTGGAATTTTGCCCAGGTCGACCAGTCTATGCGCGCGACTCCGAGAACACCGATAAGGCTTGCGGATACAGGAGTAAAGGCGTCGACAAATCCTGCTCCCATCTGATAGGCAAGTACCGCTATCTGTCTTGAGACACCCACGACATCCGAAAGCGGCGCCATGATCGGCATTGTAAGCGCTGCCTGTCCCGAGTTTGATGTGACCACGAGGTTGAAAAGGCTCTGGAAGATGTACATGCACCAGGCTGTAACGAAAGCAGGGACTCCTTTTAGGAGATTTCCTATGCTGTAGAGTATGGTGTTCAGAGCTGAGGCCACAGTCGCATCTGCACCACCGAGGACGAGGAGTATGCCTTTTGCCATTCCTACGACCACCGCGGTCCCTGCAAGATCGGCCACCCCGCCCTGGAAGGCTGATGCCATTTCATTTATTCCCATGTTGTTAAGTTTGAAGATTACTGCGGTTACGCCTGCGGCAAGTCCCATCACGAAGAACTGGGAAGCTATCTCGGGGATGTAGTATTCCTTTTGAGTGACCCCCCAGATTATCCAGATCAGCACTGCAAGCATTTCGAGGAGGATGAGCTTGTGCCCCAGAGTGAAGCGCATCTCCTCTTCCGTCGTGTTTTCTATCTTGTCTCTGAAATAGCTGTCAGAATTGTAAACGACGGAGAGTTTTGGGTCCTTCCTTATTTTCTCCGCATATAGCATCATGTAGCCTGCGGAAAGCGCCGTCACTATGCACCAGAGTATGAGCCTGAACTTTGCTCCGGATAGTACAGGTATGTCAGCGATACCCTGCGCGATCGCCACGCTGAAGGGGCTCATCCAGGAAACGGCATTTCCTACCTGCGATGCCACAAACGTCACAGTTACAGCTACGATGGAGTCATAGCCAAGTGCTATGACAAAGGGGACCATGATCATGGCGAATGGAATAACTTCCTCTGACATGCCGAATGTAGCTCCGCCGAGCGAGAAAAGGAAGAAAAGAAGCGGCAGGGCCAGCCTCTCAAGGCCCTTTGTCTTTCTGATGAAAGCATAAATTCCGGACTCTACAGCCCCGGTCTTCATAATGATGCCGAAAGCACCGCCAACCACAAGGATAAGCGCGACGATCCCGACAGCCGATCCATACTTGCTTCCGGTGACAAGTCCTTCAAATATGTAGTTAAGGAATCCGAATCCGTAAAAATCATCCGTGCCCCAAATTTTTGCAGTCTTGTGGAGCTTTTTGCTTGTGTCATAAATAGAAGTTCCATAAAGTTTGTAGAGTGCGTCGTCATTAAGGCCAAGATCACTCAGGTCAGACTGGCTCCATTTTGCAGGATCGGTTGCGACAAACTCCTGAAGCGCTGCCTGATCGATGCCGGCCTCTTTTGCGGCATCTGCATTCTCTGCAAGCTTTTTCAGTTCTACCGAGAGATTTTCAGTGTTAAGGTTGTAGCTGTACCTGAAAGTCTCCGGCATCAGGACCGTGCGTGTCTTTGTCTCCCCGGCGGCTCCCTTGTACTGGATGTCATGGACGGTGAACCTTCCTGCCGGAACTATGAATGTCAGCATCCAGCAGAAAAGCACTACAAAAAAGATGATCGCATAAGTATGTGGAGTACGCATTTTTGTCAGTTCGTTGCCGCTTTTAAGCCCGCTGTCTTTTTTAAAAAACATCTTGATCCCTCCAATTAAATATCTCCTGCAGATGTATGCAGGATAAAAAGAGACGTTCCTCAGCCGGACTGCCGCCAATTACCTAATATTGATCATATGTTATCTTTACCTGGCGCAATATGCCTCCTTCGTAATGATATTGTATGGATCGGAGTTAAAAGTTGCTCAATAAACTTTAAATAGTTAATGCCCCTTAATAAAGGTTATTAAAATAATAATTAAAGATAGATGTTATAAGTTTGCTGAATTGATAATATATTAATTTTAAAATTAATTATTATGTAAACAAGAATTAAAAGTTGTGTTGTCAAGAATGGCTGCGGATTTTTTTACGGTCCTATCATCACTGAATTATACTCCTGTTGTCATAAAACAACCGATATCTTTCCGAATCGGGGCAAATTTTTAAAAAGAACTTGCTGTTTTTGGGGTAAGCTCCGCCGCCCCATCCCTGCCGCACACTGACATGAACTCTTTTATTCAGATCTATATTTACGTGAAAAGTCATTAAGATAAAATATAGGGGTATGAGATCCTAAAAAATTTTAGGTAGCCAATTGAACAAGCGTCAGTACTGTAGTTATTGACGCAGGGGAGGATTTGATTTGGATCTGCCTGTCAAAAAAAGGGCCGTGCAGTTGATCGGTGTTGCGATCACAGCTTTTGCAGTATATTTTCTCCACAAGGAAATATCGCATTACAGCTATGCGGAGATAAGGGGGGCTGTCGCTGATATCCCTTACTGCAGGCTCCTTTTTGCCTTGTTATTTACGGCAGTTAACTATGCAATACTCACCCTCAATGACGGTCTGGCGCTGAAATATATAGGCAAAAAACTTCATTGGGCAAAGATTGGGTTTGCCTCATTTGTCAGCAACGCCATTTCGTTCAACCTGGGGATGTCACTGCTGACAGGCGGTTCTACGAGATACGGCATATACAGCGCTTACGGGCTGAATGTTTCGGAAACGGCAAAAGTCATGGGTTTCTGTGATCTCACTATAGGACTTGGATCTGCAGGGATACTGGGCGTGCTTTTACTTTCCGAACCTGCAGGCATGATCGCCCGGATACCGCTGCTGAAAGAATGGGGAAAGATCCCGGGATTCCTGCTCCTGTTATTTGTGTTTTTTGCGGCGTTGCTCAGCTGGTCCGGGAAAAGCATAAAAGTAAAGGGAGAAGACATATCCCTGCCTCCTCTTAAATATTTCATAGCACAGATCATGATATCCGGAGCCGACTATTTTTGTGCATCGATGGTCCTCTTCTCACTCCTCCCGGGCAGCGACATCTCGATTTTCCACTACACCGGATGCTACGTAATTTCAGTGCTTCTTGGCGGGATGAGCCAGGTGCCCGGCGGGCTTGGAGTCCTGGACTCTACGCTTATGGTGACCCTCTCTCCGTGGTACTCCGGGACAGAGATGATAGGGGCGCTTCTGGTCTACAGGGTAGTCTATTACCTTTTCCCTCTTTGCCTTTCAGCAGTTTTGATGGGAGGACGCCAATTATATCCCGCAGGCAGGAATGTAAAAAGTGCTGCTTTGAGCTTTGGAAAAGGCTTTATTGGGATCTATCCCCCGATATTGTCTCTCGGGGTATTCGCCTCGGGAGCGATCCTGCTGTTTTCAGGATCAACACCGGGGTTGGCGCATCGCCTTGCACTGATGAATAAATTGGTGCCGATAAACATTATAGAAATCTCGCACTTTCTGAGCAGTCTGTCAGGGCTTATTCTTCTCTTTCTTGCCCAGGGCATAAGGAGAAGGCTTCGTATAGCATGGCAGTTGACGATCGTTCTGATGACTGCCGGTATCTGCCTCTCTCTCTTAAAGGGCCTTGATTATGAGGAGGCCCTGATGCTGGGGTTATTACTGCTGCCTCTTATTGCGGGCTGTAAAAATTTCGACAGGGATTCTAAGCTTCTCTCTCCCGGAATATCATTCGACACCGTGATACCGGCGGCGGTTGTCCTGATCTCTTCCGCATGGCTCGGCTATTTTTCCTTCCGGCACTTGGAGTATGCGGATCTCAGCATCCTGCAGTTTGCCCTGTCCGGAAAGGCTCCCTGGTTTTTGAGGGCTAGCGTAACACTTTCCATCGTTGCGCTGGCTATACCACTATTTAGGCTTTTCAAGGTGAAGGCGGACATTTCAATGGTCCCGACATCTGAGGATATGAAAAAGGCCCTTCAAATCACAAGGTCTTCACAAGAGGCTTCCGTATTCCTTGCACTGACGGGGGACAAATCATTTTTCTTCAGCCCGACGGGCAGGTCGATGATATGCTTTGCAGAAGAGGGTCCGTACTGGTTCGTGATGGGAGATCCATTTGGAGACCGGGAAGAATTCAGCGACCTGGCATGGTCTTTCAGGGAGAAAGCGGAGGTAAACGGAAGAAAAGCAGTTTATTACGAAGTTAGGGAGAGGAACCTCTCCCTCTACATAGAGCAGGGACTTGCACTGATAAAGATAGGAGAAAACGCCAAGGTCCCCCTTGCAGATCTCTTTTTTGAGAAGGGGTCCGAATGGCACGGGCAGAGACATACATTGAAAAAGCTTGCCAGGGATGGATCGACATTCCGTATCCTTTCCGACGAAGAAGTCAAAGCCGTTCTTCCGAGGCTCAAAGAGATCTCAGCACAGTGGCTCAAATCAAAGCAGGGACATGAAAAGGGATTTTCCCTGGGTTTTTTCAGCGAAGAGTACATTTGCAATTTTAAGATCGCTGTGGTTGAGCGCAACGGAGAAATTCAGGCATTCGCGAATGTATGGACGAGTGCGGACAAAAATGAGGTCTCGCCCGACATGATGAGATACATGGACAATGCTCCCTCGGACACGATGGAATTCCTCTTCCTGAATCTGATGCTGTGGGCAAAAGATGAGGGGTACGCATTTTTTGACCTCGGGATGGCTCCGCTTTCGGGAGTTACAGGAGGACCTCACGGTTCGCTTTGGGGCAGGACCGCGGAAATTTTATATGAGCACGGAAATGCATTTTATAACTTCCAGGGGTTAAGGCAATACAAAGAAAAATACAAACCTGTATGGGAGCCGAGATACGTGGCAGTCCCACATGAACTGTCCCTTCCTGCTGTCCTTGCCGCGGCTGCAGTGCTTATCTCTAAAGGTCCAAGGGGGATAAGGGTAAGGGCTTGATCCGTAAAATGAATATATTGAGCAGGTGATCTGAATCAGCAAATATGATCGGCTTTGGGAACATATAAAGAATGAGGGCAGGGATACCCTCATCCTTTCTTTTGAGGAAATCGGGAAAATTGCGGGAGTTCCGATCGATCACTCTTTCCTGAATTACAAAAAGGAATTGCCTGATCACGGTTATCAGGTAGACAAAATTTCTTTAAAAAATCAGACTGTTACATTTATCAAAATTAAAAGCCCCGCAGCTGACAGCCGCTCTGAATAATTCAAAAATTTATGCAAAAATAAAATACCATTTTAAATTTGCATAAGTTTTTGTTTGCCAGTTTCACTCTGCGCGCGGAAACGCGGATCTGGCTGTTGCAAAACCCACTAGTAAGTTAAATATTTATATCCACATAGTATGTTAATTTGATCAACTGTAATTTTTTATATGCCTTGTTGCCGCCAAAGATGATAATATTTGATATAAACTCAGGCATTAGATTGACTTAACTAAAAATTTATGCAAAAATAAAATATTATTTTACATTTGCATAAGTTTTTAGTGTTTGGAGGTCTGCTTATGTACATTTCAAGAACTATTGAAGATACGGTCCGCAACATCAGCAGTACATATCCTGTCCTTCTGATAACCGGCCCGCGCCAGGTCGGAAAGACTACACTGCTTCGACGCCTGGCCGAAAAAGAGAGGAAATATGTCAGTCTCGATGACCCGAAAAACAGGCACCTCGCAGTAAGTGACCCGGCTCTTTTTTTTCAGCGCTTCACGCCTCCTCTTATCATTGACGAAATACAGTATGCACCGGAGCTTTTGCCATACATTAAAATGTACGCTGATGAGCATAAAGTAAACGGTGATTTCTGGCTTACCGGCTCACAGATGTTCCACATGATGCAGAACATAAGCGAGAGCCTTGCAGGCAGGGCAGGCATCCTCAATCTCTTCGGCCTTTCAAACAGCGAGTTGAACAACAATCACTTTGGCTGCTTCACGACAGATCCCGGGGAACTTCTTAAAAGGCTCCCTTCAGCAAAAAAAATAGATCTGATGGAGACATTCGGCTCCATATTCCGCGGATCCTTCCCCCGTCTGTACGAAAACCAACAAGTAAGGCGAGATACGTATTACGAATCCTATATCGGTACATATCTGGAACGGGACATAAGAGACCTTACTCAGGTAGCTGACGAAGGGACGTTTTACAAGTTCCTCTGTATAGCCGCTGCCAGGACCGCGACTACAGTTAACTACAATGCCATGGCATCAGAGTGTGGTATAACTGCACCTACAGCAAAACAATGGCTTTCCCTGCTTGTAACTTCCGGGCTGGTAGTTCTTATAGAGCCATATTTCAACAATTTGCTGAAGCGCGTAGTCAAATCTCCCCGTATGTATTTTATGGATACAGGGCTGTGCACATACCTCACGAAATGGAACGATGTCGAGGCTCTTGAAGCAGGAGCGATGAGCGGGGAGTTCTTTGAGACCTGGGTCGTCTCAGAGATATATAAAAGTTTCATCAATAATGGCAAAAGGCCACCCCTTTATTACTACAGAGACAGTAATAATAAAGAGATAGATCTGATACTTTATGAAAACAATACGCTCTTCCCTATCGAGATCAAAAAGAGCGCATTTCCGTCTAAGGCAACGAAAAACTTCAACGCACTGGATCCTGTAACGAAAGAGGAAGAAGTCAGCGGAGAAAGGCGCATAAGGACAAACATAGGCACAGGCGCAGTTGTATGTCTTTGCTCAGATCTTTTGCCTGTCAACAAAAAAAACTGGTACGTACCAGCCTGGCTGATCTGACTTTTTTGTTGCCAGTCATAGATTTTATGAAGGGAAATTATTATGTGTTGAATAATTAGATGTTGTTTTAGGACTAAACACTGCAAAATTTATTTTATAAAACCACAGGAAGGGCGTGAAAGAATGAGCGCACACGAAATCAAAATAGAACTTAAAGATTCCGAACCTCTTATCTGGAGAAGAGTTGTGATCCCGACAGAAATGACTTTTGAAAAACTGCACATGGCAATACAAATTGCAATGGGTTGGCAGGATTATCATCTTTATTCATTCGAAATACCGGATCTCAATCATAAGATAGTCTGCGATGAAGAAGGTTATTGCGACTTGCAGGTTTGGTGTAAAGAAAATCAAGGACAGATCGAACGGGGAGAGACCGACGAATATATAAAAAAAATTGCAAAAATGAAAGTAAAGAAGTCATGGAACACAGAAATCGATCCGTATTTAAAGAAGGTCAAAACATTCCAATATACCTATGATTTCGGTGATTCGTGGGAGCACAGTATTACTTTTGAGTCAATTTATGAAGATTGGAAAGTAAGCCATCCTATAGTAGTAGAAGGTAAAGGGGCGTGCCCCCCTGAAGATGTCGGCGGGATAGGGGGATATGAAAGATTTCTCAGCGCATTGAAAGATACTCATGACCCTGACCACAGAATGATGAAGGAATGGGGAGAAGGCCAGCTTTACCGGCCCTTTAGCCGTAAAGCGACAAATTACGCTATGATCTATGCTTTTAAACTTATTCATCAGGCGGACCTTTAAAGAATACAAACATCAGTACTATTTAACCGATGCAACATTGGATGGTTCGAACTTGTAAGGGATCCTTACAAGTTCGAGTCTAATATTCTTTCAGTGCTATACTCATGGTTCAAATGACCGTAAAGGAATGTTTGTTTTGCCACAGCCTATTGATATGCTTAAAAATATTTTCGGTTATGCTTCCTTCCGCCGCGGGCAGGAGGAGATCATTGACAACATCCTTAAGGGCAATGACGCACTGGCGATAATGCCGACAGGCGCAGGAAAATCGCTCTGTTACCAGATCCCTGCAATTTTGAGCAAAGGAGTTTCCATAATCATATCTCCGCTTATCTCCCTTATGAAGGATCAGGTAGACGCCCTTCGCCAGAGTGGGGTGCAGGCCGCTTCGATAAACAGTTCCATGACATGGGACGAAGTGGTCTCCATATTCCGCTTTGTGAGCAGCGGCAGGATAAAGCTGCTTTATATAGCTCCGGAACGTCTTGATAATAACGGCTTCATAGAATTTCTCCATTCACTGGATATTGCCCTGATAGTAGTTGACGAAGCACACTGTGTCTCCCAATGGGGACATGACTTCCGCCCGTCCTATCTCAACATAGCACCGGCTATAGCCTCGCTGCGGCATCGCCCCGTTGTTGCCGCGTTTACTGCGACTGCAACTCCGGAGGTTCGGGATGACATTATCAACCAGCTTGAGCTTAGATCTCCATTTTCTGTTGTGACGGGGTTTGACCGTGAGAATCTCTTTTTTCAGGTAGAACATCCGGCCGATAAGACAAAATATCTGCTTGACTACATTAAAAAATTTCCTAATGTCTCGGGCATAGTCTACTGTTCCACGCGCAAGGAAGTTGAGTCGGTACGCGACAAGATCTGCCGAAGCGGCATAAGCGCAGTGCGTTATCATGCGGGCCTCGACAGCGATGAACGCCTCCAGAGCCAGGAAGCTTTTATATATGACAAGGTAGGTATCATAGTTGCGACCAACGCATTCGGAATGGGCATCGACAAGTCAAATGTGCGCTATGTGATCCACTACAACATGCCTGCTACGATGGATGCATATTATCAGGAGGCCGGACGTGCAGGACGTGACGGTTTGCCGGCGGATTGTATCCTGCTCTTCGGAGAGAAGGACATAATGACCGCCCGTTACTTTATATCTCAGAGTGAGGACAGCGGAACAAAAAAATCAGCCTACCTGAAACTCCGTGGCATGGTCGACTACTGCCACACAAACGACTGTCTGAGATCATGGATATTGAACTATTTCGGTGAAGATGACGCCCCGGCAACCTGCAGCTCGTGCGGCAGCTGCACATCGCAGACAGACCTTGTCGATATCACTACAGAGGCAAAGAAGATAATATCCTCTGTCTACCGTATGGCCGAACATACGGGCGGACGAAAGTTTGGAAGTGCGATCCTGACAGATGTGCTGCGAGGTTCACAGAAGGCCCAGATAAAGTCCCTCGGCTTTGACAAGATCTCCACCTGGGGGATCATGAAAGGATACAAAGCTGAAGCCATACGGGGGATGATAAATTTTCTGACCGCGGAAGGATTTCTGCAGACTGAAGACGTAGAATTTCCCGTACTCTCTTTTACGGAGAGAACGACGCAGTTTCTGAAAAGCGAGACAAAACTCATGATGCGAAAACAGGAAGAAAGAGCCGAAAAGCCCCTATCTGTATCGAAGCGCAAACAAACATGGGCTGCAAATGAAGAGCTCTTTGATTTGCTCCGTTCACTGAGAAAGGAGCTGGCTGCAGCAGAGGGGGTACCCCCATATGTTGTCTTCTCTGACAAGACCCTTTCCGCGATGTGTGAAACGATGCCGATGGACAGGGATAACTTTCTTGAGGTCCCGGGAGTGGGGGCCGTCAAACTGGAAAAGTATGGCGAAGCCTTTATTAAAGCTGTCAAAGAGTGGAAATCAAGCCCCAGATAAAAAACGGCCTAGTACGACACATGATGAGAATCCAGGTCTAATCCACCCTTAACTCTCCTCCTGTCGTCCTCAAATGCCTCCCCCTTGTTATCTGGTATGCCCCTGGTGTAACTACCAGCCGATTCGCGCAACTCGTAACTCGTTGGCTCTCTGGCCGTGAGCCGGGACCCAGGTTCTTACGATTGCTTGCCTATTGCTTGCCAACCGCTTGCCCTTCACAACTGTTCTTATCAGTAATCATAAATAACAGTCACGCTGGCTTCGATCGTCAGCTCGCCTTCAGAAATCGGGGTAGGGGCAGCCTCGGCTGTCATCTTTGCCATATCCATGGCCCTGAAGTTCGGCTGGACGAAATGGGAGGAAGAGCCTTCTATTATGTTTGCAGGCTTTGAGATAACGATCCCCGCAGCAGATGCGATAGTGTTTGCCTTTTCCTTTGCGTTCACAACAGCCTGCGAAAGGGCCTGAAGGTAAAGCTTGTCCCTCTCCTCGTCGGTGACTCCGAATGCTATAGAGCTGGACTGGTTGACTCCCTCTTTTACCGTCATGTCAAGGACATCGCTGACCTTCTTCAGATCTGCCACAGTTACGCTTATGCTGTTTGCTACGTTGTAGCCAGCCAGGGAGGCAATATTGTTTTTATAGTCATAACGCGGGCTGATGTTGTAGTTGACCGTTTTTATCTTATCTTTCTTTATACCCAGCGAAGCCAAAGTCTTATATACCCTGTCCATTTTTACGGCATTTTCGGCCTGTGCCGTCGCCGAATTTTTATTGAATGTGGTGACCCCGATACTGACGTATGCGATAGTGGGCGCCGCCGTTATGCTTGATGACCCCTGTACCGTTATCGTCTTACGTTCCTTCGCCTGCTCTGCAGAAGAGAGGGCAGGGCATGCACCGATCACCATTGCTCCGATCAAAGCAAAAATCATCATGGCTGATTTAAATGAAGTGGAATATATTTTCATGACATTGTCTCCTCTCGTTGGACAAATTTTGATATAAACAGTTAAATCATATATCATTCATTGGATGAGGGATAGGATGAAAAGTAAAATATCGGGGGGATATTAAGATGCTTGAGGTCAAGAATGTCGGGCTCACGTTAAAGGGCGACAATGGTGAGATCCAGGTATTAAAAGATGTGAATTTCACCCTGGAAGATAAAAAGATCTATGTAATGACCGGCCCCAACGGCGGCGGAAAATCTGTAACTGCCAAGACGATCATGGGTATCCACCGGCCAACCAGCGGACGGATCTTGCTGGATGGCGTGGACATAACGCACAAAGAGCTTTACGAACGTGCACGAATGGGCATCGGTTACGCATTTCAACAACCTGCCCGTTTTAAAGGCATCAAGGTACGTGAACTTCTGGAGATTGCCGGTGGGAAGAAGGCGTCAGTTGATACTTGCGATTATCTTTATGATGTCGGGCTGTGTGCTCAGGATTATTTGGACCGTGAAATCAATGCCAGCTTTTCCGGAGGAGAGGTCAAGCGGATCGAAATCGCCACGATTCTGGCCCGTGACTTGAAGTTGGCCATCTTTGACGAGCCTGAAGCGGGGATCGATCTCTGGAGCATGCAAAGGCTGACGGAAACATTCGAAAAGATGAACAAGAAATATGATACAACTATCCTGATAATATCACACCAGGAGCGGATTCTTGATTTGGCCGATGAAGTCATCATGGTTGCCGAAGGAACTGTCAGCGAAATAACCAACCGTGAAAAGGTCCTTGGAGAAATCAGCCGCCTCGACTCGGATTGTATGTGTCGGCGGAGCTGCAGCAGAGGAGGAAAAGCAATTGCTGGATGCGATCGATAAAAAACTGTTAGCTGAGGTTGCGGATCTGCACGAGATGCCGCACGGAGCATTCAATATTCGGAAAAATGGCCGGGGCGTCGAACGTAATACAACGGCGAATATCGATATCATAACGAAAAAAGACAAGCCAGGCATCGATGTTATCATAAAACCTGTTACAAAAGGAGAGAGCGTACATATCCCCGTTATTTTATCGGAAGGTATGGAGGATATGGTTTACAACACATTTGAAGTAGGAGAAGACTCAGACGTGCTGCTTGTGGCGGGCTGCGGGATCCACAATCCGGGCACACAAAAGGCTCAGCACGACGGGATCCATGAATTCTTTGTACGCAAAGGCGCCCGCATGAAGTATGTAGAAAAGCACTATGGCGAGGGCGAAGGCAGCGGCGTGCGGATCTTAAACCCCAAAACCATTATAGAGATAGAAGAAAATGGAACTGCTGAACTTGAAATGGTACAGATCAAGGGTATAGACAGCGCGTTGAGAGAGACAGAAGTGCGCTTGCACAAGAACGCCCGTTTGATCGTTACGGAAAGGCTGCTAACATATCTGGACCAGACTGCAGAATCCAACATCACAGTGAATCTGCTTGGCGATGATGCTTCCGCTCAGATCATATCCAGGTCAGTGGCGCAGAATGGGTCCAGGCAGGTTTTTCATCTGAGCATGCGCGGTTATGCCAGATGCCGTGGTCATATCCAGTGTGATTCTATCATTATGGATCAGGCACAGGTCTCGTCTGTTCCCGAGATATCAGCCTTCCATTCCGATGCTCAATTGATCCATGAGGCAGCTATCGGCAAGATAGAATCTGAGCAATTGACAAAACTGATGTCGCTTGGCATGACGGAGAAAGAGGCAGAGGAAACTATCCTTCAAGGTTTCTTAAAATAAACGGTTGAAATCTTGCGGATACGTTTCCGCATGCAGGCTATGAATGAGAAGATCACACAGCCGGTTCAATTTTCCATAGCAAGCCTTTCTACTACCGGGACGTCGGCCGGGCAGAATTCGTATTCTTTAAGCCT
>Ga0228536_1000499_pt1 | contig 69879 bp, 57 predicted proteins | sample SJ1Smetagenome_FD_168611 | JGI IMG/M metagenome (GOLD analysis project Ga0228536, IMG submission 168611) | Enriched culture of PCE-dechlorinating microbial communities from Ithaca, New York, USA - SJ1.S | ecosystem: Engineered > Modeled > Simulated communities (microbial... > Unclassified...
GGACCGTCTTGGCGACCTGCAAAAAACAGAACCGAAATGTCTTTGAGTTTATCCATGAATCAGTTATCGCTCATTGGAACAAGAATAAATATCCGTCCTTAATCTGTTAAATACCGTGAACGGTTACGTTGTTTTTAAGTATTCGATTGTAAACAAAAAACCTGCCGGGGGTCGGAATTAAGGTTGCCCGGCAGGCGTGCTTAAGAATAACCGTAAATTTATTTTCGACGACGAAGGAAAATGCCGCCCAATCCCAGCAGCAGCATCGTGGCCGGTTCGGGAATGATGGTCATGTTGCTGAACATATCTGAATAGCCGGAATAGTTGTGCAGTTTAATACTAAAGGCACTGCCGTCCAGCCATGTGCCGGAAATCTTCGTTACGACATTACCAGTGTAGGTGAGCTGATAGCCAGGATTGCAGAGAAGCGTTACATGGTTGGGGTTGGCAGGGAAAGAATACCAACTTCGAATTCCATTAATCTGCCCACCACTAAGAATGGCTATCGCATTGTCAAAAAAGCCAATAGCACCCACGCAGCCGCCGGAAATAGAAAGCTTGCTTGTCCCACCCACATCTATATCATGAATCCCGCTTTCGCCAGCGATTACTGGCGAAGACGTATTTCTGATATCCATTATACTATCTATTATTGTAAATGTATGCCCCCCCCCCCAGTCATTAACAGCGATTGGTTTCCGGTCAATGTCAGGTCAAAAACATAACCGGAAGAAATCACATAATCATATCCCGCAAAGACCGACACACTCAACCCCAGCACCATTAAACCTGCAAACAACCGTTTCATAATTTCCTTCCTTTCTTCTGTAAATAATTATACTTAATTGAGTTATAAAAATCAAAACACCGCGGTTTCGATTGCCGTATCTTCTGATTCCGCAAGGCTTTGCTCCAGAATATGTTTAATCTCCAGGAGAGCGTCGCGGTCCGATTCTTCCGTTTCGAGCAGGTCATGAATGGCTGACAGCAGCGACAAAACGCGGTCCTGTTCGGACTGGCAAACCGACTCTTCTGAGAAGGCAGACATGCTTTCAGCACGCATTAAAGCAGGTGATGCAAGAGATGTTGGCAATAATGACTCCATCTGCATGGACCCTTCCGAAATGGAATTTTCGCTGGAGGCCATTGCGTCGGCCTGCTGCTTAATAATATCTGTCCGCCAGCACGCCCGCCACAGCCACGGTGCCTGACTCACAAAGGCCGTCAAGTCCGCCAGATCGATAACATACTGACTGGCCCCGGTTGCGATAATATTACAGCGACTGTCCCAATGGATGCAATCCGCCACGATGACATAGTGCGGACTGTCCGGATCGCTGGTGTAATAAGCATGGTCCGGGCAATTGGGATTCAAAACATACGGATCATAAGCCAGCCATGCCTTTGAAAACAGATTGAATTCCTCAAGATTCACTATCCCATCCGCATTTACCCTGTCATAAGAATTGGCAATTGCATCGCATTCCGGATCGACCTCATCGGCTCCCATTTCCACAGCGGCTCCCATCAGACGGATTTCCCTGTCGAGATCAACCTGATCGGTATAAGACAATGCCGGATTCCCCTTATCGATACACGGCGATGTCGGCAGCAGGTGGTAATGGACATTGTTGGGGTCATTGGCATACGCAAACTGCGGATCGCAGCTAATGTTATGCCAGGTCGCATCCGGCGTTGTCTGGTTGGGATTGTTATTGATTGTCCGCATCGTATAAATCCAAACATGGCCTGCCGGGGGTCGGAATGAAGGTTGCCCGGCAGGCCAGTTAAGAAAAACCGTAAGCATTTATGTTCGACGACGAAGGAGAACACCGCCCAATCCCAGCAGCAGCATCGTCGCCGGTTCGGGGATGATGGTCATATTGCTGAACATATCTGAATAGCCGGAATAGGTGTACAGTTTAATACTAAAGGCACTGCCGTCCAGCCATGTGCCGGAAATCTTCGTTACGACATTACCGGTGTAGGTAAGCTGATAGCCAGGATTGCAGAAAAGCATAACATGGTTGGGGTTGGCAGGGAAAGCGTACCAACTTTGAATTCCGCCAATCTGTCCTCCGCTAAGAATCACCGTCGCATCCCCGCTAGTATAAATATTATTTACACTGCCACCGGAAAATTTGAGTTGGCTTGTTCCGCCTATCAATAATTCACGTATCCCGCTTTCGCCAAGAATCACCGGCGAGGACGTATTTCTGATATCCATCAAAGTACTGTCGATTGCTGTAAATGCGTTCCCTCCTCCCCCGGTCATTAGCAGCGATTGGCTTCCGGTCAATGTCAGGTCTGGTATATATCCAGAAGAAATCACATAATCATATCCCGCAAAGGCCGACACACTCAACCCCAACGCTAATAAGACAGTCATTAACGTTCTCATAATAATTTCCTTTCACATTTGTAGATAATTATACACCATTTAGTTATAAAAATCAAAACGCCACGGTTTCGATTGCCGTATCTTCTGATTCCGCAAGGCTTTGCTCTAGAATATGTTTAATCTCCAGGAGAGCGTCGCGGTCCGATTCTTCCGTTTCGAGCAAGTCATGAATGGCTGACAGTAAAGCCTGAACGCTGTCCTGTTCGGACTGACAAACCGATTCTTCCGATATGGCAGACATGCTTTCAGCACGCATTAAAGCAGGTGATGCAAGAGATGTTGGCAATAATGACTCCATCTGCATGGACCCTTCCGAAATGGAATTTTCGCTGGAGGCCATTGCGTCGGCCTGCTGCTTAATAATATCTGTCCGCCAGCACGCCCGCCACAGCCACGGTGCCTGACTCACAAAGGCCGTCAAGTCCGCCAGATCGATAACATATTGACTGGACCCGGTTGCGATAATATTACAGCGATTGTCCCAATAGATGCAGTCTGCTGCGATGACATAGTGCGGACTATTCGGATCACTGGTGTAATAAGCATGGTCTGGACAATTGGGATTCAAAACATACGGATCATAAGCCAGCCATGCCTTTGAAAACAGATTGAATTCCTCAAGATTGACCAGCCCATCCGCATTTACCTTGTCATAAGAATTGGCAATTGCATCGCATTCCGGATCGACCTCATCGGCCCCCATTTCCACAGCAGTTCCCATCCATCGTGTTTCCCTGTCGAGATCGACCTGATCGGTATAAGACAATGCCGGATTCCCCTTATCGATACACGGCGACGTCGGCAGCAGGTGGTAATGGACATTGTTGGGGTCATTGGCATACGCAAACTGCGGATTGCAGCTAATGTTATGCCAGGTCGCATCCGGCGTTGTCTGGTTGGGATTATTCGGATCATAGACCAGACTGTATCGAGCGACAATATTACCGCTAAGCTGACGGCCCGTATTATTCTGATTGCCGTAGAGAATGCAGTTGTCGATCGTCAGAGGGGTATTAGGGTCGGTTAAAGCAATTCCCTCATTGACATTATGAATCACTGTGTTATTGCGAATGTCCGAGCCGGTTTTGGGATAATACAAATACAAACCATAGTAAGCCCCCAAATTATCTGAACCATTGAAACCAATCAGATTGTTGCGGATTACCGGAATGGAATAGGTCGTATAAATTCCAAATCGGGCATTTGCTTCAATCCGACAATTTTCAATCGTAATCGTTTTAGTGTTATTGCCCAGATGGTATATGCCATGCCAGCTATTGTTTAGGATGGTACACCATTGGATCATCGCATTGGAATTACTGAGGTATATTCCATACTGCTGGTTATCTTTAACCACACAATTGGAAATCGTAATCGTGCGGTTCTGGGCTAAGATGCCATAGCTTGGACTTCCGCCGCTTTCCACCACGGTAAATCCATCCAGCAGGGAATGGTTGCCCATTGTGACTACCGCAGTATTGCGTTGGATATAGCCGTATGAATCTTCGTCAATAAAACCCGACAGGATTGTCGGATGGGCCGAAATATTCCGCTGGTCAATGGATGTTTCATTGCCTGCAAAACCGCCGTAGAGTTTAATGCCGTCAGCAAGAGAGTTGCTGTCGGGAATCGTAAAGCTGTCTGTTGTTTTCATCCCCGGAAAATAGGTTCCATCGGCCACCCAGATTTCCCTGCCGCAGCCGTTTTTGGCACGGGCTATCGCCTGCTGCAAATCCGGATACGCATCGTCCCAGCTTGTCCCCGAATCGGCTCCCTCGGCAAAACGATCGACATAAATAACCCCATCCCGACCTGCTATCGGTGTATCTAATGTTGCCATCGTCAAGCCGCCGGTCCCATACAGCACCGCTTCGTTACGCAGAACTCCGCCAGGTTCACTTCGCTCGTTGACTCTGACATTTAGCGAGACACTGCCGCTCTCTCCCGGCAGGAGCGGCGGAATCGTCCATGTGTAGGTATGTTTCAGAGGATCATAACCATCAAACGAGCCGGGGATAAAATCAGCACCCGCAGGCAGATAATCGACCAGAACCGCATCGAGACTAACATCGTTGCTGTCGTTGACATAGGTTAGTGTATAAGTCAGTTCCTGACCGACATCAACATAAGGCAGGTTGGGTTCAGCCGTCTTGGTCAGGCTGAACTGGTCAAAGTAATCTGGCTGTCCATGTCCAAACATAAATGCCACCGTAATCGATTCACTTTCGCCGGCGGCCAGCGTCCCGAGATTCCACCCCATCGCACCGCCCGCTTCGGCATTATAAATCCGGTTCTTTCCATTCATATCCCGATTTTCAATATGAATATGGGTTCCGACCGGCGGCTTGTATTCGCGATACGAATGCCCTCCCTCGTAAACGTCTGTATCAAACCAGTCCGGCCTGCGGGTACTGCTGAATCCTGTGTAATCCTTATGCGTAGCATTTCTGTTTTGCGGATGGGGATAGGTGTTCCATTGAGTAATATCGTACTTGAAATTCCCCACCTGATGGATCGGATTATATGGCACATAATCAGCCAGCGGATCTTCCATCTCCACATCGGTATAAGTTGAATTAACGGTTGGTCCGTAGGCATCCGCTCCATGACCGTGCAGGAACTGATAAAACGCAACATGGGTTAGAGATTCGGACGTAATATTTTTCAGCGTATAGGTTTGCAGAATGATAAAACGGTCTGAATAAGCGACTCCGGAGCATTTGTGATCATCATCCAGAAATGTCATCGGTGACCGGCATAGATTATAATTGGGGTCGCGAAAATTCAAATCCACCACCTCGTAGTCAATCCGAACCTCAATCTTTTCGTTTTGAATGTATGAAATTGCAGTGTCATTCAGTGGGGCTGGATTGTTGTTGGGGTCCGCCCAGGCAAGGGGGGCTTTATTAGGATTGCTGCTGACTGAAAAAGTACTGTTGGTAGGCCAGTTTGGATAGACAAAAAGGTCGGTCAGCCACATGGCTTGTCGCCCTTTGGTGGGGTCTGCCACATCAATATATCGGGTATTAATGCCGTCATAATACACAGCCGCCCCCCACTCGCCGCTAAGCAGCTCATGATATTGCGTAACAGGATGCTCCGGCGAAGGTCCATAGTAAATTCCATCATCAGAAAATCCTGCCGCGTCATAGGTTCCATAAAAATAGGGTGCCGCAATTGTCGTTTGAGAGTTGCCAATCGTAATTCGGGATGAAGACGGTGACGTCCCCCAAACCGATACGCCCGAAACCAATAACGCAATACATAACCACCCATGCCTCATCATACACCGTTTCCTTTCTCCAATCAAATATCCAACCCATCCTATTTGATGCCCTTTACGCCCCGCAAGAACGCCTCACAAAACGCACAAAAAAGGAGCATCGCTTTGCCATGCTCAGCTTGGGCCCACTACGGCCTGAAACGAACACGTGCATACGATGCCCCAGCCGGGGCACCGACCTTGCACATCTCGTTTCAAAAAGCCCATAATAATATGGGGTAGTGGTTTTAAGCTGAGATGCTTAAAGTCCAGTGGACTATCAATATAAAATTTTCAAACCAAAATATATCTTGTTTTGCTTATATCTTATTTAAATCCTTTTGACAAAATAACAATCCTTCACTCTGTATGTTTCCTTTATAATACAAAAACAGACTTACTTTGTCAATAGCTTTCTATTTCCTTTAATATCAGCATAGATACCGCACCCTGTATAAAGCCGCTTCTCAACATCCAAAAGGCGATATAAAAATATAATTAATTTTACGAAATATTTTATTTTGTTGGCAACTTTTCCCTCCCGACCGACATATATATAGGCTGGCCTGAAGGAGGCCCACGGGAAGCAATTCCCGACCGAGTTCGTAGTTTTTCTACGAACTCCGAACTATGAACACGAACTATGAACTCCGAACTATGAACTCCGAACTTTCAAAAAGAGGAGCAAATGACAGAAAAATCCAAACGAAGCCAATCCGCCATCATATCAAGCCCTATTTAATATTTAATCTGTATTTTTTATCTTTAATCTTTGATTTTTGATATGATTTTCGTAAGAGTCAACACAATGCTGTTACAAAATAAACCCAATCTGCAATCGTCAATCGAACTTCGCCAATTACAAAACGAACCCAATCCCGTCCCGCCTGTAACACATTTCCCTTTGCAGAAGTCTTAATTCATGGATATAATCATAACCGCAATTTTCGCAAAAATAGTATATTTCTCGCGAATCAATGGACTGAACTGGAGATATCTGCTCTTGTATCATAAAAACCTTAACTCGCTAAGGTTTATCTTCTATACGATGGGGCTTTTTTCCATTGTGATTATCGCCGGCTGCAATCCCGCCCGGCAGCGCATGGAAGAGTTCAACAGCCTCTATCAGCAGGGCCAATTTCGCGAAGCCGAAAAGTTCTGTGCCGGCAAGATCAAGAATTACGCCAATCCCGGCCGGGAAGACCTCCTCTGGGCCTTGCAGTTGGCCGCCGTCCAGCGGGCCCAGAAAAAGTATGACGACAGCACCCTGTGGTTTGACCGCTGTGAAGACATGATGAAGACCTTCGACCCACAGTGGCGAGAAACCGACATCCTCGGCACCACCCTGGTCAATGACAACATTATTCCTTATCGCGGCCAGACTTACGATGGCGTTCTTGTCAATACTTACAAAGCCCTGAATTTTATCGCCATCGGCAAAGATGACCTGGCCCGGGTGGAATTCAACCGTGCCATGGAACGCCAGACCCGCGCCAAGGAAAAGTTCAGCGCCGAAATCCAGAAGGAAAAGGACAAGCTGGATAAGCTCAACGCCGACAAGAAAGTGGACTACTCCAAATCCAGCGACAATCCCGACATTAAAAGCCGGATCCAGCAGGCTTATCCGCAGATTTATGAATTCGAGGCCTATCCGGACTTTACAAATCCATTTTCAACCTATCTTGCAGGCGTCTTTTTTACCATCCTTGGCGATGTCGGCAAGGCCAGAGATTTATTGCGGGAAAGCGCAGGTATGGTCCCGGACAATCCCTATATCCAAAAGGACTTTGAAGTCGCTGATCGATGGATAAATAATCTCGCAACTCCGGAGCCGACCGTCTGGGTCTTCTTTGAAAATGGAGTTGGCCCAATAAAAGATGAATTCAGGGTGGATTTGCCCCTTTTTCTCTTTACTGGAAAAGTGTATTATGCCGGCATTGCTTTGCCAAGATTAGTGGAACGCTGGCCCGCTACGCCGCGTCTATCTGTACAGAGCAATGGCCAAACATTCCAGACTGAACTGGTCGGAGATATGGACCGGGTGATTCAGACGGAATTCGCCAAGGAATATCCCTGGATTATTACCCGGGCCATTGTCGCAGCAGGCACCAAGGCGGCGGCTCAGGTGGCAATACTCCAGCAGAACGAAAGCTCCAACCAACTGGCCGCAGCGGCGGTTGCGTTGTATAGCTGGGCCACGACGGCCGCGGACCTGAGAATCTGGTCGGCACTGCCCAGGAATTTTCAGGTTGCCCGGATTCCCATGCCGGCCGACGGAAAACTGGATATACGCAGTCCGCAGGGATATACGTATCCGATTGTGATTCATCCTTGCAGATATGCGATCGTTTATATTAAAATGGTATCGGCTTTGATTGAGCCGACGATAGAAGTTACAGCGTATTAACAGATGTCCTTATGGAAAGGGGCTGTCATGAAGAAAACAGCAATTGCATTGTGTGTGGTGGCGTTACTGGCGGGATGTTACAAGGCTCACGATGAACGGGTGCAGGTCGCTCCGGGCGTCCGCAGCGACAGCCTGGGCAACAATATCATTACCCGTCCTCTCGGCGGCATCGTCAGCTTTGTCATCGGCGAAGGGGTCGTGGTCAACAACGTCAAAGAAGCCCGAACACCGGAAGGATTCCTCGAAGTCCAGGTCTCCGGCTATAACCAGTCCATGTTCAAAAAACGCTTTGACTACAAGACCGACTGGCTGGACGGCAACGGGATGCTGATTGACACGGTGATGTCCAAATGGATGACGGTCTCGGTTACTCCCAAGTCAACTTTTACATTCAAGGTGACTTCGCCGACAGCCGACTCGGCGGACTTCCGTATCAATACCCGCATCGCAAGGAATCTGGATAAATAAAACTGTCCGGTACAAACGCTCGAAATTCGTTTATATGAATCATCGTAATCATAAACATCGTTTAGGAGAATAGTCTCATGAAGACAAAATGGTTTACAGCAATTCTTATGACCTGGGCCTTGATTATCGCCGGATGCACCCCGCCGACGAAAAATATCGATACCGCCAATGATGAAGGCAAAGCGGTGATGGAGCTGGATTATCGCGATTTTGATAAAGCAGCGACAGAAATGGTCCAGTCCATGCTGTCGTCCGGCGTGTTCAAGAAAGCCGATGGAAACCGCTATGTGGTCACGACCGCCAAAATCATCAATGACACGATGCAGCGGATCGACACCGATCAGTTGACATTTAAAGTCGAACAAGACCTGATTAATAGCGGACAGGTGGTCATGACCGCTGCCGTCGGCGGCAAGGGCGCCCCCGACCAGATGGTCTATCAGATGCGTGACCTGCGCGATTCTGACAAAAGCGACGAGTTTAAACAGGGCACCATGCCCGGCAAGGGCCAGATTATCGCGCCGGAACTGAGCATCTCGGGTAAAATCTACCAGAAGAATATCCGGTACGACAACAACATTCAGCAGGTGGAATACTATTTCCAGCTTCGCGTCGCGGAAATCGCTACGGGCCTGAGCTACTGGCAGAAAGAGGCCTTCATCGGCAAACGCGGCAGCAAAAAAGTCGTCCCCTGGTAAGTTTTGCGAAGACACCGCCGTGTCGGGTATTGAAACAGTACGCCCAACAGAGATGATTATTCCGCGACAAAAGCAGCAAGTGGCTGATGCCATTGAACCATGCAATCATGTGTTAATGCCGCAACAAAACCACAGATTTCGCAGATTGCACAGATAAGTGAGAGACAAAGGGCGACCGCGGGTCGCCCCTATTTTTCATAGTAAGCAGCCACAGGAGCTGAAAGGAATCACAGATAGCTTGCCATGTAATTGTGTCTATCAATTCGCATTCCGGCCTGCCAGTTGATAGACTTCGCTGCCGGCCAGGAGGAATGCGCCGAGGGTATAATCCTCGAAATTCGGCACGCGGTCATACGTGACCGGCTGGGAATCGGAGGGCTGCTTTCCGGTGCCCTGGACATAGCCGAGGAATCCATTGGGGTGAACACTGTCGCTGACCATGCCATTCCAGGCCTTGACAACGACGGGCAGATAGTCTTTCCTGCTCAGTATGCCGTGATTGATGCCCCAGGCCATGCCGTAGGTGAAAAAGGCGGTGCCGGACAGTTCCTTGCCGCCGAAATTGTCGGGGTCGTGCAGGCTGACATTCCAGAACCCATCGTCCCGCTGGACGGCTTTGATGGCTGCGGCCATCTCTTTGAAAGTGGTCAGGTATTCCTGGCGATGCGGGGCGTTTTCCGGGATAATATCCAGCACGCGGGTCAGTGCCGCCAACACCCAGCCGTTGCCGCGAGACCAGTAACAGTCTTCGCCGTTGGGTTCCTTGTACGGCGGGTCAAAGTCTTTGTCACGCCACCACAGGTGATCTTCGGGATTGTACAGCCCACTGGTGCCGTGGCGGGTCTTGGTGTACATATACAACTGGTACATTTTCTCGAAATACCGGTCGTCCTTATAAACCACGCCGAGTTTGGCAAAAATCGGCATCGACATCTGGAGGGCATCGATCCACCACCAGTCGTCATTGATATCGCTGTTGACCATGTTGTCGATGCATTCCCGGATGGGGGCAATCCGATTGGGCTGCGGGTCAATCAGATACAGGTCGATATAGGTCTGGCCGCAGCACTGGTCGTCGGCATTGCGGGTTTTGTTGCCGCTGCGGAATGACCATTGATGTGCATCCGCCCAGGCGACGGCGTAATCATAATACTTTTTCTGAGCGTCGATGGCATATAACTCCATCAGACCTTCATAATATACGGCACGGGTCCATATATTGCTGGGGCGTTTTTTGTCGGTGATGATGGGAACGCCCGGATCCGGCCATTTGGCCATAAAGTAACTATTGGTCAGGGTCATTTTGGCCAGGATGTCGCTTTGTGAGGGCAACGTTGGTGTTTTGACCTTTTTTGATTCGGATGTGGAACACGAGGCACAAAAAAGCGTCACGAAACCGATAACTAAAAGGCAGGCTGAGCCATTCCGCAAAATTCCCTGTTTCATTGTCGTCTCCTGTCTGAAATTCACTCACATGGGTCAAGGCACTTGCGCCTTGATGACTAATCCGTTCGATACAGAACGGGCCTGATTATCGTCGGTTGGAATTAGCTGCGTCAAGTAAAAATTACCGACCGAGAATGGTTTTGGCAATGGTCCCGGCGGCGCTGCCGGCGGCGCATTCCTGGGCGGCAAGGGCCATTTCGCTGCGTCGCGGCTGGTCGGACATCAGCTCAATCAGCGTCTTGCAGAGATTTTGTGTAAACCGGGAGGGATTCCGGAGGTCCTGAGCAACAATGACAGCGGCATTGCGGCGCCGCAACTGCTGAGCATTAAGGTACTGGTGGTTGTCTTTGTGATAGGGATATGGAATACAGATGCTGGGTTTGCCCGCGGCGGCATATTCGGCGACGCTGACGGCACCGCTGCGGCCAATAATCAAATCCGAGGCGGCATAGAGATTCGGCATGTCGTCATAATATTCGACCGGGATATACGAAATCGGGCTGTTTTTAATCTGCGAGGCGACGGCCTGATAATTGGCCTGGCCGGTCAGATGCACAATCTGCCACTGGTCGGAAAACCGTGCCAATTGCGGCAGGATGCTCATAATGGCATTGTTGATATCGCGCGAACCGGTGGATGCACCGGTGACCAGCAGGGTCTTTTTGGCAGGGTCCAGCTTGAGGCTTTCGATTGCCCGGGATTTGTCGGGGTGAGAAAATCCGCTGCGCAAGGGACAGCCAGTCACCATCGCTTTATCAGCTTTGAAGTACTGCAGTGTATCATAAAACTGAACGAAAATCTTTCTGGACAGGCGTCCCAGCAGGCGGTTGGCTTTACCGGGGACAATATCGACATTGATCAGATAAACAGGGATCTTCAGGGAACGGGCGGCAAATACGACCGGGGCACAGACAAATCCGCCGGTACCAATGACAACGGCGTTATGTTTGTGTGCGGTCAGAATCTGCTTGACGAAATAATAGCTTTTAATAAATCCGGCATAGAAACGGACAAATTTTCTGGGAGATAAGCCCAGACCTTCAGCCGGTAAAGGCAGAAAATCATACCCGCTGGCTCCCAGAACCCGGGCATCGACGGCACGGCTGCTGCAGAAGAAAGTCATCCGGCAGGCGGGCACGAGGTCCCGGACCTGTTCGGCCACAGCCAGGGCTGGATATAAATGCCCGCCGGTTCCTCCACCGGCAAAGAAGATATATGGGGTCTGGTGCGACTGAGAATTAGATTGGTTCTTATTTTGCGTCATAGGACATCAATCACGTTGAAGGAATACCCCTGCATTCGCCGGATTCAACTGGGCCTCATTATGCCGCAGAATGCTCAGCAGAATCCCCATCGCCGTCGCGGTCAAAAGCATACTGGTGCCGCCGGCGCTGATCAGCGGCAAGGGTATGCCTTTGGTCGGGAGCACGACGGTCACAACACCGATATTGATTACGGCCTGAATCGAAATGCAAAGCACAATGCCCAGGCCGAGAAGCCGTCCGAATCGATCCTGGCAGCGCATGACCGCTGTCAGGCCGATGACGGTAAACAGGACAAACAAAGCAACCACCACCAGGGCGCCGATAAAGCCGGTTTCTTCACAGACTACGGAGAAAATGAAGTCGGTGGTATCTTCGGGCAGGTGTCCATATTTGAATACTCCCCTGCCAAGGCCTTTGCCCATCAGCCCACCGCTGGAGATGGTCTTGAGGGACTGCTCGGCCTGATAGGCCATAGTTCCATGGTCGAGAAAGTCTTTGATGCGATTCATACGGGTCTGCGAGGTGACAATCGCGGCAATAAAACCGGGAATGACCAGCGGCAGCGGCGTCAGGAAATGCCACCAGACCGCCCCGCCGAGCCAGAGCAAAACCGCCGTCATCAGGGCAATATAGGCAGCGGTGCCGAAGTCCTGGGTGATAATCAGAGCGGCTACGGCGGTCGGAACTATGCAAATCGGCACAAACCGGGTAAAGAACTTGTTCAAATCATCATGGCAGCGGTCCATGATTGCAGCCAGAAAAATAATCATAACCCACTTGGCCAGTTCCGAGGGCTGAAAACTGAGGTTTATCGGCCCCAGGGTGATAAACAGCCAGCGTTTGGAATAATTGCGTTCCTCGCCGAAGACCAGCACCACCACCAGCAGCAGGATGCTCAGTATTACCAGATACGGGGTCAGGGATTTGAGCGGATTTTTTTTGATAAATCCAAACCGCCGGTAATCAAAGTACGAAACGAGGTACATAATTCCCACCGCAGCGGGGAAAAACAGGAGTTGCTTGAGCGTGGTAAACTCATAGAATCGTTTCCAGTCGTATTGGCCGCTGACGTTGGCGCCGGCGGAAAACACGAAGACCGTGCCGATTGCCATCAGTGTCAGGGTCACTAATTCCAGCCAATAATCGTATCTTATTTTCAGTTCTAAATGCTTCATTATCAATGACTTATATTTATTCTTACGGTTGTTTGCTCCGGCAAAACAGTTCGACCATCCTGTGATATTGCGGTTTTGTCTGGATTATCCATCATTTCTGTTGCTTTGCTTGGGGCAATGTCATACCTGTAATTGATATTTCGGCATAATTGACGTTTTGGCAATAAAAAACCGACATAATATACATCTTTTTTTTCAGGGCCAGATTCCCTCTTGAAAAAAAAGCAAAAGGTCATACAATAATATCTGTATGAATGATGTCGATAATCTCTTTAAAAATGGAGCCACTATGACAAGACAAATCATGACTGTCACGCTCGCGGCAGTGGGGCTGATTACCCTGGCCTGTTCCTGCCAGCCGAGTTCCGACCAGAAAGTCCGTCGCGCTCAACTGGTTGGCAACGAAAATCTCAAGCTCAAAAAAGAAATCCAGCAAAAAGATGCCGAGATCGCCGAGCTGAAAAAAGAGATTGAACGGCTCAAGGCCGAATATGCCAAGTTTCAGGAGGACACCGGACAGTCCAGCATTAAAATTTTACAGCTTCTGTCCGAATGCCAGGCCAAACTGGCCCGGTATGAAGGCACAGAGAATGCCGCCATTACGCCGGTACCGGCACCCCAATAATCCAGCGGACGCTCTGAGCGGACCGTCTTGGCGGCCAACCCCTTACTGGTTTGGCTCCAATTCCTTCCTGAGAGCCTGTATGGTTGTTATTGCATCCGGGAAATTTTCTTTGGGATAATGATAATTGCGTCCGGCGGCAACCAGTCCGACAAACATCGGATTGGGATTTATGGGCCTGCCGGTTAATTCAGGATGGGCCTGGGTGCCGATAAAATAGGGGTGCCCGGGCAGTTCCAGAATCTGCATAATCGGCTGGTTGGGGGCCTTGCCGGAGAAAACCAGTCCGCCTTTCTCAAGATCGGAAATATAACGGGGGTCCACTTCATACCGATGACGGAATCGCATACGGGCGGTTTCCCTGCCGCCGAACATTTTCCAGGCGAGGGTGTCTTTTTTCAATTCCACATCGCGACCGCCCAGACGCATATTACCGCCGAGACCTTCGATTTTTTTCTGTTCAGGGAGAATATCAATAACGGGATTGGCACAGTTCTGGTCGATTTCGGTGCTGTTGGCGTCTTCGAGACCGCAGACATTACGTGCAAATTCGATAACCGCAGCCTGGAAGCCCAGACACAACCCCAGGTACGGCAGGTTATTCATGCGAGCATACCGGATACAGGCAATCTTGCCTTCCATGCCGCGTGTTCCGAAACCGCCGGGAACGATAATTCCATCGACCTCTTTGAGGGCTTCGGCGGCGGTCGCGTCGGTCAGTTCCGAGGTATCGATCCATTTGATGTGCACTTTGCAGCCCAGATGAATGCCGGAATGCTCCAGGGCATGCAGGATGGAGGCATAGCTGTCGCGGACGGAGGTGTATTTGCCGGTGATGGCAATGGTCACATCGCGCTTTTCATTGCCGATTTTATCGGTAAAATCGCACCATCGCTCCCATTCGCGGCGTTCCCTGCGGAGATTGACGCGGTCTTCGATCCGCAGCATGCGAATCACCTCAAAATCCAGCCCGCAATCCCGCAGCATGGCCGGGATGGAATAAATGCTGGCCGAGTCATGCATGCTGAAGACGCGTTCGAAGGGGATATTGCCGAAGACGCTCATTTTCTGGCGGGCCTGGACGGAGACGGGATTTTCCGCCCGACAGGCGATAATGTCCGGCTGGATGCCCATCTGCATTAACTGCTTGATGCCGAGCTGGGCGGCCTTGGATTTTTGTTCGCCCAGTGCATTAGGCTCCAGGATATATGTCAGCGCCACAAAGCAGCAGCTATTGGGACCTTCCTCATAGGCCAGTTCACGCATGGCTTCAATATAAAAGGCATTTTCGAGATCGCCCACCGTGCCGCCGATTTCCACGAACACCACATCCGCCTTGCTCTGCATGGCCAGGGTCCGCAGCTTCATTTTGACTTCGCCGGTGACGTGGGGAATCATCTGCACATCCCGGCCCAGGTAATCGCCGTGACGTTCTTTATCGAGAACGGCCCGGTAAATCTGGCCGCTGGTGGTAAAATTGGCCCGCGACAGGTTTTTGTCGAGCATCCGTTCATACGTGCCCAGGTCCATATCGCATTCCATGCCGTCATCGAGAACAAACACCTCGCCGTGACGGAAGGGATTAAGCGTTCCCGAATCGATGTTGAGATAGCCTTCCATCTTGATCGGCTCGACTTTCAGGCCTTTGTCCTGCAGGAGCTTGGCCAGGCAGGAGGAAAAAATCCCCTTGCCCAGTCCGCTCATCACCGTACCGGTCACAATGACATAGCGTGTCTTGCCCTTCTGATACCCTTTGGGCAGGGGCAGAAAATATTCATTATCCGTTGAAGCACCGCTGACTTTTGCAAGTAATTCCTTTGTTTCTGACATATTTATACCAAGTGATTATTTCTTATTTAAGTATCGTTTTACAAATTCTTCGTATTGTTCGGGCGTATCGACGCCATCCCAGACGCGGTCCACTTTGGCCGTCAGGATGGTATAGCCATTTTCCAATGCCCGGAGCTGTTCGAGCTTTTCTGTGGTTTCCAGAAAACTGGGGGGCAGTTGCGTGAATTTCATCAAAAAGCTCTTGCGGTAGGCATAAATCCCCAGATGCCGCCAATAGCCTTTCACGGAATCACCCACCCCGCCGGCCTGACGATTATACGGCACCGGGCTGCGGGAAAAATAAAGCGCCCTGCCGCGCGTATCGGTTACGCATTTGACAATATTGGGATTGGCCACCTGTTCAGCCGATTCAAAGGGGGCAATCAGCGTCGCCATTTCGGCGCCGGCGTCTTTGACCAGCAAATCCGCCACTTTTTCGATATTGGCCGGGTCGATTTCGGGTTCATCGGCCTGAAGATTGACGACTATATCGGCGGGAGTATTTTGGACGGCCTCGGCAATGCGGTCGGTACCGCTCTGGTGGGCAGCCGACGTCATGACACACGGCGCCCCAAAGGATTTGCAGGCCTGCAGGACCCGGTCGTCATCGGTTGCGATAATCACACCGGTAACACCTCCGGCCAGCAATGCGCGTTCATAGCTGTGCTGAACGAGATACTTTCCTGTTTTGTTGGCCAGAACCTTGGCCTCGAAACGGCTGGAACCGTAGCGGGCGGGGATCACTACCACAATTTTCACACTTTGTCCCTTTGCAGTGTTTTTTTTACACATCCATTTCCAAAAACCACTGCCCGAATATATTATGCCATCCCGCAGGGGATGTCAACCTCAGAATTGTGAGATTTTATAGCAAAAAGACCCTGATTTTGACCCAGTAACCGGCACAAAGCCGTCGGGTTGGACATTATCGAATCAGGGCGGATAATGCTTTGAATTGGGGATGCTCGGAGGTGCGGAGGAGTTCAAACAGCAGCATCTCGGTGGAACTGATGACTATCCCATTGGCAGCCAGGCGATTGAGGGCAATTTGCTTATTCTGTTCGGAACGGGAATCGACGGCGTCGGCAATGACCTGGACTTTCAAGCCCCGCTGGAGCAAATCCATGGCGGTCTGGAAGACACAGACGTGGGTTTCAACGCCGCAGAGCACCGCGGCATCCACCTCTAACGAGTGCAATTTTTCAGCAAATTCCGCACTCCCGCAGCAACTGAATGGGCGTTTGTCGATGGGGATAGTCCGGGTCAGATTCTCGGTAAGCCGGGGACTTGTCGGGCCCAGCGCGGCGGGATATTGCTGACACCATAAGACCGGAATATCGAGGGCATTGGCAATTTGAATTAAAATGCTGCAATTTTTAACGGTCGTTTCAGGATTGTGCATCACCCGCAGCAGTTTTTCCTGTACGTCAATGAGCACCAGACAGCATGTTTTAGAATCGAGCATGAATCACCTATCGAAACAGCATAGTCAATCGTTTATCGACAGTGATTTTACAGGCCCAGTACCTCAATGACAAGACAAATCGTATCCGAGGCATCCTGTTCGATTTCGGTCGGCGGGACATCCCAGGCCAGAATAGGCTGCGACGGGTTATCCAGCGGAGAACCATCCGGATTCGCGGACAGATTTCGCTGATTATTTTGTTCAGTAAAGGTCCTGGCTAACTGAGCGGCTTTTTTAATATCCGTCAGGTTCAGCATGTCGACGGTCTGTTTGAGGTCAATCCCCTCGACCAGGACCGCTTCCCTGCCTTGTCCGGGAAGCAGAGCATAGGTGGCTTTTTCCGCTTGCGGCCAGAGTTCCTGCAGATCCTTGATTAAGCCCACAACATACTGACGGGACGCTGTAATTTTATAACTGGTTCGATCGGATAATGGCCTGATTTGAGTCATATCCATCAGGCCCAGTGTGTGGATTTTTTTTTCGATGAAATCCCGGGACTGAACGGGATGACGCGTCTGAAACTGCAATAAGGCACTGTACAATGCGGCCCCTTCATCCGGCAAAGGAACCGGTTTGGGGTCATTGGCCGCAATCGGCGGAATAGGAGATATCGGAGGCATGGAATCCCGGGCACCCTGCGGCTGGCGAACAATGGAATAGACAACGATACCGAGCATGCCCATTGGAATAAGAACCATCGCCGCGGTTGCCGCGAGCCTGCGGAAAACAAGCCCCCATCTTCCGGCTGAATCGTGGTGGCGGCAATTGTGATCCAGAATAAACCGTCGTTCAAGAGCGGTTTTAATATCCTGGGCCATGCCTTCGGGGGCGGATTCCTTCGGCAGCGCACGCAGCAGATTACGCTGCTGTTCAAGGGCCTTGAGTTCGGCTTCGATTTGCGGATTATTGTTCAGAAGCCGCTTGAGTTCCGTCGCCTGTCGCGGAGACAACTGATCATCAATATAACCGCTGAGAAGCTCATGTTTTTCAAGATTTTCTTTGTCACTCATATCCATACCGCCTGCAGAAGTTCCCGTAACGCCAATCTCGCCCGGCTTAATCGGCTTTTCACTGTCCCTGTCTCAAGCTGTAATACATCGGCAATTTGCTCATAACTCATACCTTCGATATCCCGCAGCACCACGATGACCCGCTGGTGGTCTTCGAGTTTTTCGAGTGCTGCGAGGATTCTCTGGATCATTTCCCGCTTTTCTATATCCGCTAAGGGGGTTTCTCGTTTCGTATCCGCCAGAACATCCGCCAATTTCAGACCTTCTTTGCCGCCGGGCGAATTGTCGAGTGATCGCATCCCTAATCGCAATCTCCGGCTGCAAAATGTCAGAGTCAAATTGATTCCCACCCGGAACAGCCACGTATAAAAGCTGCTTTGGGATCGGAAAGTTCCAATGTTCTCTAATACTTTGACAAATGATTCCTGGGTAAGTTCCGCGGCATCATCGGGATTTCCGCAGATTTTCAGAATTGCATTATAGAGACGGTCCTGATATTTGATAATCAGACGCCCCATGGAGTCGGAATCCCCCCGCTGGCATTGTTTTACAAGTATAGCATCATCGATGCTGATATTGTCCGACTTTGTGTGCACAGAAAGCCCTTTTATCCCTCGGTAACAAGATTTTTATGAAGCAATAGCCTGTTCACTGTCCGTCTATCTCGTTTTCAACGACTGTTCAGCACATCCAACTATTTAACCACCAGAATATCCGTACAAACACCTATGCTATATTTGCATAAGCTTTGAGAAAAAGCAATACGGTACCCTCTTAAAAAGAGAATTTCATTTTCTCTATATTGACAATGCACTCTATTTAGTCAAGCCGGAGACCTCTTTGTTCCAACCAATTTTTTAAATCGCCCATTTCTGTATCGAAAATTTCCCGATCATAGAGTTCTTCGAGCTGGGTCACCCTTTTAGATAATTCCGGCTCTTGTTTAACCAAATCCGAGACGCGTTTTTCGAATTCTTCACCAAGTACACGCAATTCTTCACAGGGAATATGCAGTTCCAGGAACTTAGCAACATAGCGAAGTACTTGTTCGATGACAATCGGATTGTAGCCCTGTAGATAGGCAGGGATTTCGGCGGTTAAAGAGATCATCTCGATATTGCGATGAATTGCGGCGTTCATAATGCAGTTTGCGAAACTGCCGGGGCCGCTGTAATTACTGAAGCGGATACCGAGTTGGGAAAGCCATTGCTTGAGGGCCCTGTTGGATACCGAACAGCTAATACGCGGTTCCCTGGTATGGGGCACCACGCCGGCCACGCTGCCCACGAATAAAATACGTTTCACGTCGCACAGGGAACACATGTCGAAGATCGTATCTGCAAACTCTCGCCATGAGAGGTTGGGTTCTCTGCCGGCAAATAAGAGTAAATTCTGCTGTGGGGCCTCAAAGAAAACCGCTTCGGGAAGATCCCAGGTTTCGATAAGGCCTTCCTGAATCCGTACATGGGGACGAAACAGCGATACCGTTTCCATTGGGCCGGGCATGTTATAAATATAAAATCCGTTGGGGTCGATTCGGCCGATTTCCTGGCCGCCAAAGGTCTGACGGAGGTATTCCACCGTTCCGGTGGAGACATCGCCCCCATCCATCCAGCCTGAAAGCCCAATCAGCAACGATGCATTGCTGATGACAGGCTGCTGTTTAACGATTAATTTTTCCTTCTTCATGCTCCAGTCTCTCTCTTGTTTTAGCCGATCTTGGTTTGTGTCAGAGTCCGACTCCGGCAATTACCACCCCGCATTGCGGACACGCCGAATCTTTTATATGGTTCTGCATTATATGATACCCTGTCCGTTCAATCAAAAGTTTTCCGCAGGAATAGCAGAATGTGGATTCGGCGCGATTACCGGGGAGATTGCCGACATAAATATAGTGAAGGCCTGCCTGCTTTCCGATATCATAGGCCTTCTGGAGGGCCTGGGTATTGGTCTGCGGGAGATCGGCCATTTTGTATTGCGGATAGAAACGGCTGATATGCCAGGGGATATCGGGGCCGCATTCCTTGACCAGAAATTCAGCCAGTGCGGCCAGTTGGTCCGGGTCTTCATTCTGGCCTGGGATCAAAAGGGTAGTGATTTCCATCCAGATATCGGTTTTTTGAGCGATATACCTGATGGTATCGAGGACAGGCTCCAGATGGGCCTTGCTTAAGTTGTGATAGAATGGCTCGCTGTAGGCCTTGAGGTCCACATTGATGCCGTCCAGCCACGGACGCATCCACTCGATGGCCTCGATACTCATATAGCCGTTGCTGACGAAAACATTGTACAATCCCCGCTGTTTAGCCAGAATCGCGGTCTCGGTACAGCGTTCCATAAAGACGGTCGGTTCGGTGTAGGTGTAGGCCATGCCCTTGCAGCCGGTGTCGATGGCGGCATTGACGATTTGTTCGGCGCTGTAGTCGCTGCCGTCGATTTGATTTTTATAGGGGGTCTGGCTGATTTGCCAGTTCTGACAGAAGATACACTGGAAATTGCATCCGGGAGCGGCAATGGAGAAGGCTTGCGAGCCGGGGAAGAAATGGAACAACGGTTTTTTCTCGATGAGGTCATCGGCTGCGGCACAGACTTTATCATAATTGAGAGAATAAAGGATGCCGTCGATATTTTTGCGGACACGACAGCGGCCCAAGGCGCCGGAGGCAATGAGACAATTCCAGCGGCACAGTTTACACAATATCTTCTGCCCTTCTTGCTTTTCCCACAAGACCGCTTCTTTCATAGGCTCACCTCCTGCGATTCAGATTATTCAAGCCATTGAGCAAGGAGCTTGACTGGATGGACGACGGGGCGGCCTGTCAAATGCTCAATCTGCATTTTACAGGCGGCACATTCTGTCAGTATAACATCCGGATTGGCCCGGTCAATCGTTTCCCTGAGAAATCCGCCGATATCATCACAGAGGGTGTGGTTTTTGGCCTGCATGCCCGCCGTCCCCGCCAGACCGCAGCAGCCGCCGTTGAGGTCTGTCACGGAGACTCCCAGTTGACTCAACATCTGAAGCGTGGTTTTGGCACCGTTCATGGATTTGAGGTGGCATGGGGCGTGGTAATAGAATTTCCGGCTCTCTGCATTGCCGGCCTTAAGACAGGGCCTGGCGGCATGGCGCATTGTGAGATATTCCATCAGTTCCACGGTTGCGGCACCTATTTTTCGGGCTTGTTGGGTATCCATCAGCAGCGGCAGTTCTTCCTTGAGGAACATCGCAGCGCTGGGTTCGGAACAGATGATTTTCCAGCCTTTGTCCACATACGGCATCAAGGTCTTCAGATTGTATTCCATGTCCCGGCGGGCCTGTTTGAGATTGCCATAGACATAGGCCGGCAAGGGTGCGGGACGCTGGTCGGGAATTTCAATATGGACATGACAATGCCGTAAAAGCTGCAGGACGGCAAGGCCCAGTGCATGGTCGTTGTAGCGTGCATAGGAATCGATAAAATACACGACGTTGTCGGCAGGGTCAGTAAGGGGACCGCCCTGCTGTAAAAATCGTCGGGCTTTGCGGATGAAGCTGCCTCGCTGGAAGGCAGGCAATTGTCGGCTGCGGTCAAAGCCGAGTGTTTTTTCCAGAAGCAGACGCGTGACGGGCCAATTCATAATCCAGTTGCTCAGCGGAGCAAACGTGCTGGCCAGGATGCTCATCCAGCGGTTATTGGACAGGGCCAGTTCGGTGACGGAAAAGCCGGCGTGCCGGGCCAACCGGGCACGGGCTTCGATAATCAGGCCGGACATATCGACACCAGCGGGGCAATCCACCGAGCACATTTTGCAATTGACGCAAAGACCGAGAATTTTGCGGAATTGGCTGATTTGGAAGTCGTGCTGCTGGTCCAGCAGGCCGCTGATGTAGTTTCGCAGCAGGTTGGCCTTGGCACGGGTGCTGGCCAGCTCTTCATCCATCGCCCGAAAGACCGGGCACATCCGCCCTGCTCCCGCGGCCAGACATACGCCGCAGCCGTTGCATTGATCGATTTCGTAACGATATTGATTTGGCCCGAAATGCAAATCCGTCTGGAAATTTTTTGCCCCGGCCAGTTCCAGTCCGCGCAGATTCTTTTCGATGACATCCGGGTCGGGATTGATAATCTTGCCGGGATTGAAGATATCGGACGGGTCAAAGATTTTCTTGATTGCAGCCAGCAGACGGTAATAGTCTTTGCCATACTGGCGTTCGATATAGGGGGCGCGAACCAGGCCGTCGGCATGTTCACCGCTGATAGAGCCGCCCAGCGACCAGGCCAGTTCAAAGACCTGCTCGGCAATTTCCCGCATCCGCTTGATATCGTCGGGGCTGGTTAAATCGAGATAGGGACGAATGTGCAGCTCGCCATCGCCGGCGTGACCATAAAAGGCCATCGGGATATCGTATTTTTTACACAGGCCTTCCAGCCCGGCAACGTATCGATCCAGTTTGCCCGGCTCGACGGAGACATCTTCGATGAACGCAACAGGGTGTTTGGGGCCTTTTTCACGGTTGAGCAGCGGGACGGCGTCCTTGCGGCTTTTCCAGAGCTTAGCCTGACGTTCAGCATCGAGGGCTTCCATCCATCCGGTGAAGAGGTTACGGGCTGCGTTCAGGGTGTTTTGAATCTTCGCCTTGACCTGTTCGGTGCTGTCGCCGACATGCTCGACCAGCAGCGTCGCAACGCAGTTTTCGGGCAGGACATTCTGATAATGCGGAAAGGCTCGGCGGGCCATGGTCATCAGCCGCTGGTCCATTAATTCGCAGGCGGAAGCTCCGGTCTGCACGATAATCGGAACGGCCTGCGCCATTTTCTCGAACGCATCAAATTCCAACTGCAGCAGACCCGCGACGGCGGGAACATCCACTGTGGCCAGTTCAATTTCGGTAAAGGCCGCCAGCGTGCCTTCGGAACCGGCCATCAGGCGTGCCAGGTCGATTCGTCCTTTGGAACAGATATTCTGAATCGTATAGCCGCAGCGGTTACGCCGGGTTTTGGGCTGGGATTTGGCAATCAGCTCTTCCTGTCCGGCCAGCAGTTCGATGCACTGGCGGGCCATCGTTCGCAAGGTCGGATTTTCAATGCCCTCCGGCAGCATATCGTTGGTCAGTTCGGCCACGGAGCCGTCATAGAGCACCGCACGGATGCGGCGGACATAGCCGGCAATGTAGCCATATTGGAGTGAATGGGCACCGGTAGCATTGTTGGCGACGATACCGCCAACGACAGCCCGATTGGAGCTCGAAGGGTCGGGGCCGATTTTCTTTTTGAATTGTGCCAGTTGCTGATTAAGCCGGTCGAGAATGACCCCCGGCTGACAGACTGCTGTCTGGCCGTTATTTCGGATATTGATAATCTGATTCATATAACGGCGAAAGTCGATAACGATACCACTGGTCAGCGATTCGCCCGCCAGGCCGCTGCCGGCACCGCGAGGGGCAATCGGAATGGTGTTTTGGTACGCATAGCGGACAACCTCAACCACATCCGCTTCATCCCTGGGAGCAACGACGCATTCGGGTCGGATACTGTAGATACTGGCATCGGTGCTGAAGGCGACGCGATTATAGATATCAATCAGGACATCGCCTTTGACCTGCCTTGCCAGTTCAGAACCTATTTGTTCGGCTGTTTTCATGTTGTTTACATTTACCACTATACTTCATCCATTTTGAGCAATCTGCCGCAGTCAGTATATAATAGAATACGTCTGGAAACAAACCTTTATGGGTAAATTTTATCCCATCTGGATGCTTGCTTTTAGGCGTCAGGAAGGATAGATTGATAACGCAAACCGGCTGATAGGACTTGTCATACCCGCGCAGGCGGGTATCCAGCTTTATCCTTGTCGCTGGGGATTCCCGCTTTCGCGGGAATGACAGCCGCCGGAACTATTTTGAATTGGATTTTTATGTACGAACTGATTGTGATGGGTGTCGCATTGGGCCTATTTGTGGTCCTGCTGCGGCTGAAATTAAAGATTGGGCTGTCGATGATTCTGGCGGCATGTGTACTGGAACTGCTGCTGGGTGTCAGTCCGTTTGGGCTGTGGGGGGAGTTTGCTCAGGAATGGCGGGATAAACCACTGAGCCAGACGACGGGGTATCTGTTTGTGACTCTGGCGGCGATGCTGACGTTTGTGAATATTCTGGGCCTTGCGATGAAAGAAACGGGGGTGTCCGGCAAGCTGACGGAGGCGCTTCTGGTGCTGTTTAAAAGCCGACGCGGCGCGATGGTGGGCATCCCGATGCTGATGGGCCTTTTGCCGACGCCGGGCGGGATTATGCTGTCGGCGCCGATGGTACGGGACCTGGCCGACAGTATTGGCGTGACGCGCAGCCGTTCGGCGGCGATTAACTTTTTCTTTCGTCATCAATGGGAGATGGTCTGGCCGCTGTTTCCGTCGATACCGCTGATTCAGGGGATGCTGGGGATTTCGGCGATTGCCTTGATCAAGCATAATATTGTGATTTCGATTTGCGGCATCACCGGCGGGATCATTTTTCTGCTGCTGTCGGGAATCCCCCCAAAAAAAGAGCAGCAGGACAAGGCCAAATGGCTCCACAGCCTGCATGTCTTCATTCAGGCGTTCTGGCCGATAGGGCTTGTGGCGGGGCTGCATGCCGCATTGAATATCAATCCTGCAATCGGCATCCTGATTTCCATAACGCTGTTTATGCTGGTGTATCGTATTCCGCTGACTCGATGCGGCCATTTATGCCGGCAGGGTTTTGAAATCGACCTGATTCTGCTGATCCTGGGGGCACTGCTATTCAAGCTGAATCTGCAAGCGGCCGACAGTATTTCGGCGGTAGTCCAGTTCTTTGCAGACATTCACATGCCGGGGATGATTCTGCTGTTTGTGCTGCCGATGCTGGTGGCGGCGCTGACAGGGCTGACAATGCCGACGGTGGCGATTACGTTTCCGCTGCTGATGCCGTATATCGTGACAGGGGCCGGCGTCGATATCGGGATGCAGACGCTGGCGTTTTCGGGTCTGCTGTGCGGGCTGTATCTGACACCGGTGCATTTATGCCTGAGTCTGTCGGCCAGTTACTTTGAGGCGCCGCTGGGACGGATTATCCTGCTGCTGATCGGGCCGATTGCCTGCATTGCGGTGGGTGGAATTCTGGCGGCAAAGCTGTTATAATCGAATCAAATATCCTTAAAATCGGAGGTTTACTATGAATAATTTCGAATACTGCAACCCGGTACGTGTTGTGTTCGGTAAAAACACCGTTGCCAAACTGGCGGATTTGATTGATCCGGCCAGGACCATCCTGTTTCTGTATGGCGGCGGCTCCATCAAAAAAAACGGGGTCTATGAGCAGGTCAAGGCGGCGTTGAAGGGCCGGAAGGTGATTGAATTTGCCGGGATTGAGCCAAACCCCCGATACGAAACCTGCATGAAGGCCGTCGAGCTGGCCCGAAAGGAAAAGGTTGATTTTCTGCTGTCGGTCGGCGGCGGGTCGGTTCTGGACGGCACGAAGTTTATTGCCGGGGCGATCCCCTTTACCGGCGGGGATCCATGGCAGATTCTGACCTCCGGCGGCGGCGCCCTGCAGTCCGCCCTGCCGATTGGAGCAGTGCTGACGCTGCCGGCGACGGGATCGGAAATGAACTGTTTTTCAGTCATCTCCCGTGACAGCACGCAGGAAAAATTAGCCTTCGGCAATCCCAAAGTCTATCCGGCCTTTTCGATTCTGGACCCGGAGATTACCTATTCTCTGCCGCAGAATCAACTGCGCAACGGGATCGTGGATGCATTTGTGCATGTGATGGAACAGTATGCGACGTATTCGATTAATACCCCCCTGCAGGATCGGCAGGCCGAAGCGGTAGTGAGGACATTGATTGATGTCGCGCCCGATGTGCTGAATAAAAAAGACTATGACAGCCGGGCCAATTTCATGTGGGCCGCAACCCATGCCCTCAATGGCATTATTTCATGCGGGGTTGTCGAGGACTGGGCCACGCACATGATCGGCCATGAATTGACGGCCTTTTTCGGTGTCGCCCATGCCGAGTCGCTGGCGATTGTCCTGCCGGGCATGTGGCAGCATCAATTTGAGAATAAAAAGGCCAAGCTGGCCCAACTGGCCCGCCGGATTTGGCATGTCGTGGATGGCAATGTCGATACCCAGGCCCGCGCCGCCATTGAAAAGACGGCGGCCTTTTTCCATTCGGTCAATATGCCGACTTGCCTGAGCCATTACAATATCAGCAAGGCCGATATTGAGAAAGTGGTTGAGCGTTTCCGGCAGCGCGGCACCACGCTGGGTGAACATCAAGCCATTCGAGCCGACCAGATACGCGAAATCCTGACGCTCTGCCTCTAAATCATCGGTTGAATAAAACCTGTTATTTTGCCTGGCGGATTTGGCGGACCAGGGACAGGGTGTCCTGGACTTTTTTGGTCAGTTGAGCAAAATCGCCTGCGGCCACAATCTGGCTGGTGATGAGGTTGGAACCCACGCCGACGCAGGCCACGCCGGCCTTAAACCATGCGGCGAGGTTTTCCTGGGTGGGGTCCACGCCGCCGGTGGGCATGATTTCCGTCCATGGGGAAGGCCCTTTGACCGCCTTGACGAAGGCCGGGCCGCCGACTTCCTTGCCGGGGAAGACCTTGCAGATTTCCACGCCGAGCATCTCGGCCCGGTGAATCTCGGTCGCCGAGGCACAGCCGGGCAGATACGGCACTTTACGGCAGTTGCACACTCTGGCGGTCTCTTCATCCAACAGCGGCCCAACGACAAAATCCGCCCCGGCGTTGATATACATCGCTGCTGTCGGTGCATCGCAAATGGACCCGACGCCGAGAATAATCTCGGGACGCTGTGTGTCGCGGAGTTCGGTCAGCTTATTGAAGACATTGACGGCCCTGTCGCCGCGGTTGGTGAACTCCACGAGCATTGCCCCGCCGTCGGCACAGGCACAGGTAATCTTCCAGGCGGTGTCCGCATCGGGATGATAAAACACCGGTACAAGGCCGATTTCTTTCATTGCACACAATACCTTCAAACGGTTATGACGAGCCATTTAAAATCTCCTGAAATAGTCTTTCTTCATCTGCCTATTGGATTATCTTATTTCTTACTCTTGCCGGATTCGAGCCGCTCCCATTCGAGGGCAGCCAGGATAAACGGGCCTATCGCCTTGGGGTCGTTATCGCGTACCGGTTCGCCGATATAGTATTCATACGACCCGTCGCGGTAGGGAGTCCCGCCCAGGCCGGCGACCGCACAGCACTGATGGATGCTGACCAGACCGTCCGGGTCTTCGGTAATCAGATGCTTGAGAATACCATCGTACCCCTTGCGGGCAACGGCAAGATATTTTTTATCGACGGCATTCACACGCACGGCCTTAGTCATCGCATAGACAAACATCGACGACGCCGAGGCCTCCAGATAGTTGCCCTGCCGGCCGCCCTGATCCACCACCTGATACCAGAGGCCGGTCTGCGGATCCTGGTACTTTGTCAATGCTGTAAACAATCGATCCAGAATCGCCGTCAGTTCCGGCCGGCGAGGATAGGATGCGGGCATGTAATCCAGCACATCCACTAACGCCATGGCATACCAGCCCATCGCCCGTCCCCAGAAATTGGGAGACTGCCCTGTCTCGGGATTGGCCCAGCGCTGGGCGCGTCCTTCGTCCCAGGCGTGATACAGCAGGCCGGTTTTGGCATCGCGGGCGTGTTTTTCCATCAGGACAAACTGGTTGGCAACGTCGTCCAGCAATTGTGATTCTTTATATTCGACCGCATACCGGGCCAGGAAAGGGGAACCCATATAAAGGCCATCCAGCCACATCTGGTGGGGGTATCGCTGCTTGTGCCAGAAGCCGCCTTCGGTCGTCCGCGGATGGACTTTCATCTGGTCGCGCAAGGTCTGGATTGCCTGACGGTATTTCTCCTTGCCGGTGTATTTGTACACATCGAACAGTGCCATGCCGGGATTAATCTGATCGATATTATAATCTTTCATCGAATAGGTTTGGATCGTCCCATCGTCCTGAATGAGGGCATCATAAAACCGTTCGATATAGGCCGGAATTGCCGGGTCTTTGGTGTTCAGATAGCTCTGCCACATCGCCTTATAGACCGTCCCGTAGGTATAGCTCCACTTGGGCTTGGAGGCAAAGTCCAGCGACCAGATGTCGGCATTGCGCTTCATGACGGTCTGAGTCATTTTGACAGACCACGGCTCGGACGAGGCTTTGGAGGCCGTAGAAGCACATCCGGCCATCATGATACTGACCCATCCCAGCACAATCAGAAAATATGTCTTGACTGAATTCATGTTATACCCTTTCCGCATCAAAGCATGTATGAAGGTACCCATTCAATCCTGTCATCTTCGTCTAAATCCAGACAGCCTTTGTCGTCTCAGCGGGCGATTCGGGCAGTTGCGCCTTTCATCACCGCTTCGACTTCTTTTAAACTGGCCGTGGAGGTGTCGCCGGGTGTGGTCATCGCCAGTGCGCCATGAGCGGCACCGTAATTGACGGCCTGTTCGGGGGACTTGCCTTCCATGAGGCCGTAAATCAGGCCGGAGGCAAAGCTGTCGCCGCCGCCGACCCGGTCGTAGATTTCCAGGTCCGGCCGCAGCACGGCTTCATAAAATTGGCCGTCAATATATAAAATCGCGCCCCAGTCATTCCGACCGGCGGTTTTGGCATTGCGAAGGGTCGTGGCGACCGCCTTGAAATTCGGAAACTGGGCGACGGCCTTCTGAATCATCTTTTTGAAATTCGACGGGTCGAGATTGGAACAATGTTCATCCAATCCCTCCACTTCGAAACCTAAGGCCGCGGTAAAATCCTCTTCGTTGCCGATCATCACATCGACATATTTGGCGATTTCCCGGTTGACCTGGCGGGCCTTGTCCTGACCACCATTGTCCTTCCAGAGGGAGGCGCGATAGTTCAGGTCATAGGAGACCATGGTGCCGTATTTTTTGGCAATTGTGACGGCTTCGATAATCGCATCGGGCGTGGTGGCGGAAAGAGCCGCAAAAATACCCCCGGTATGCAGCCAGCGGACACCATCCCGGCCAAAAATCGTCTCCCAGTCGAAATCGCCCTTTTTAATCTGCGAGGCGGCACTGTTGGCCCGGTCGGAACAGCCCACCGCGGCACGGACACCAAAGCCGCGTTCGGTAAAATTAAGCCCTACGCGAGACTTCCTGCCGATGCCGTCAAAGGGCACCCATCGGATGTATTCGGTGCTGACGCCGCCCTGAAAGATAAAATCCTCCAGCAGCCTGCCGATGGGATTATCGACAATCGCCGTGGCCACTGCGGCCCGCTTGCCGAAGCATCGCTTCATGCCGCGAGCAACATTGTACTCGCCGCCGCCTTCCCAGACACGAAACATCCGCGTCGTATGAATCCGCTCCGAGCCCGGGTCCAGACGCAGCATGATCTCACCCAGAGACAGGATATCATATTTGCATTCCGATTGCGGCTTGAGCTTGAAGTCGTTCATAATTACCTCTTATCTTGATTCTGAAGATTTTCATTAATCAGCCATAACACCGGGGCCTGCCCGTGAAAATCGCCCAGCAGACGCGGCCGGTTCAGATAAAATTCAATATCATCTTCCTGCCCCGTGCCGGCACACACATCCCGCACGTTGCCTTTGCGATCCACATGGGCACACAGGGCATCCGCCGCCTTGTCCACCGCGGCTTTGTATTCACGTCCCAGCCAGCCGTGATGAATTCCAACGGACATGGCATACGCAAACATCGCCGTACAGGAGCTTTCCGTCCAGGCATAGGGATAGTCAACCAATTGCCGCCACATGCCGTTATCCGACTGGCACGCCAGCAATTGGGCCATCATTTTCTTATAACTGGCCATGATTTCCTGTCGATACGGATTATCGCTGGGCAGCGAAGACAGGACTTCGGCCATCGAGGATGCAACCCAGCCGTTGCCCCGACCCCAATGATAGGGATATTTCGGCCCATGGAAAAACAGTCCGTTGGACTGCTGAAGCTTGCGCAGATAGGATACAAGCTGCAGCGCGGCACGATCGGCATATTTGATATCCTGCCTGGCGCGGTAAGCCTGAATTTGCAGCATCCCCACCATATACATGTCATCAATCCACCACCGCGTCTGGGAAGTCAGACCGTCCGGCAGCGGATTTTCCCATTGCTTGTCGGCAAAACTCAAACCCGCTTCCAGATACCGTTTGTCTCCGCCGACAAGATAAATCTGAAGCGGAACAATCCCCATCACATTATGGTCCACGTGTGGAGTACGGGAAAACAGGACCTTATCATCTTTCTCGTTGAGGAAACCTTCATAGCGGGCGATGAGCCGATTCAGCATCTCCTGATCGCCGACTGTTTGAGCAAAACGAAGCGCCCCCACGGCGGCACAGGCCTCGGCATAGTGCAGTCCTTTGCGATTGTCCTTATTGCCGTAAAGCATATACGAGCGGCCCAACAGATTTTCGACCACGCGAGTGCCGGTCTGACGCAGGTCGCACTGGCTTTTTTGACGGGATTTTGTGTTTGCCGCGCATGAAACCGTCATCAGCACGACTATACTGAGCAGTATGGCTTTGATCTTCATCCGTCGCAATCCTCTCTTAATTTATACTGATCCTACTTGCATTTTCCCGGTTCGTCGCGGCTAAGTGCAGCAGCTTCAACCACGTGCTTCTTTTGCTCGCGGAATAATTATACCCGTTGGGTATAAATTTATCGTGCCAGCCAGCCGCCATCGACGGCAACCGTATAACCATTCATATAATCCGACGCCGCCGAGGCGAGAAAGACCGCAATGCCTTTCAGGTCGTCGGGGGTTCCCCATCGCCCTGCCGGAATACGGTCCAGAATCGCCTTGTTGCGGGCCTCATCGTCACGCAGGGCCTTGGTGTTATCGGTGGCCATATAGCCCGGGGCAATGGCGTTGGTGTTAATCTTATGCCTGGCCAGTTCACAGGCCATCAGGCGGGTCAGCCCCATAATAGCACTTTTGGACGACGTATAAGACGGCACAAGGATTCCGCCCTGAAAGCTGAGCATCGAGGCGGTGTTGATGATTTTGCCGCCGCGGCCCTGCTGAATCATCTGTTTGACCACGGCCTGACTGAGGAAAAACACACCGCGGATATTGAGATTCATCACATCATCCCAGTCTTTTTCGGTAAATTCCGTAAACGGCGCCCGGCGGATGATGCCGGCATTATTGAACAGAATATCGATGCCGCCCAGCTTTTCGACGGTCACTTTGACAATCATATCGACACAGTCTTTTTTGGTTAAATCCGCGGTAATGGGAACACAGCGGCGTCCCAGTTTTTCAATCTGCTCTTTCGTATCGCTCATATTCAGCACGTCCACCGCAGCGACATCGGCCCCCGCTTCGGCCATGGCCAGAGCCATTGCCTGTCCAAGGCCGCGGGCGGCGCCGGTCACAATTGCTGTTTTGCCATCAAGCTTAAATTGATCCAGAATCATATCTTTTCCTCACTATTTGATATCTGCAATTGAAATGCCATCCATATCATCAAACGCCTGATTTTCGCCGCCCATGGCCCAGCAGAACGTATAGGCCTGGGTACCGACACCGGAATGAATCGACCAGCTCGGCGAAATAACCACTTGTCTGGGGGCGACAACGATATGACGCGTCTGGTCGGGCTTGCCCATCAGGTGAAAGACACGGGCCATATCGGGAAAATCAAAGTACATATACACTTCCATCCGACGTTCGTGGGTATGCGGCGGCATAGTGTTCCAGACACAGCCTTCGGCCAGTTCGGTGAAACCCATCACCAGTTGGCAGCTTTTAACGCCCTCGGGATGGATATATTTGTAAATGGTCCGCTTGTTGGCCTGCGGGATGCTGCCCAGCGGCACCGCGGCGGCCTGGGCCTTGACAATATGGGTCGTGGGATAAGCGGCATGGGCGGGGTAACTGACTAAATAGAACTGTGCGGGCTGCCTGGGATTCTGACTCGCAAAAACAATGCTTTGTGAGCCGCGGCCAATATATAAACCATCGCGATTGGCCATCTCGAAGCGTTTGCCGTCCACCGTGACCGTTCCGGCCTGCCCGATATTCAGGACGCCCAGTTCGCGTCGCTGGCAGAAATACTCCGCCCGCAGTTCGCCGGCACTGGTCAGGGGCAGGGGCTGCTCGATCGGGACTGCCGAGCCGGCAATCACGCGGTCAATATCGATGTATATCATCTCAATCGTATCGGGCACAAACAGCGACTCCACCAGAAAATGATGACGGGTTTCCTGGGTCGTCATCCGTTCAAATCGAATCGGATCCGGGCTATAACGTACTTCCATAATTCACACATCCTTACTTTGCAAAAGCTACATGAATCGGGTTGGCCAGTTTGGCGGCATACGCCGACAGATAAGCCTGCCACTCTTCGACCGTCTTGAAATCCAGCCCCTTATCCCAGCAGGCACCTGTGTAATACACAAACGGTTTGCCGCAGGACTGATTGACAATACCGAGCAAATGGCTGTCTTGTTCTTTCAATTGAACGGCTGTATCGGGTGTGAATACGATGCCGCAGCCGGTCATGCCGTTGATGTCATCCGGGGCAAACCAATACGATATCCACTTCTCATCGGACTTGAGAGTCTTGGTTTCCTGCCCGCCGCGGGTGACGATGCCTGCGGCCAGAGCCAGCGGCTTGCGACTCTTGCAGGTCATCCGGCTTTCCATGCGATTAAGATTGGAGCCTCTGTCAAGGCTGATGCGTTTGACTTCGCTGACAGCAACACCGCCGGCATCCCACGCATTATAGGTTAATTCAAATATCGTTCGGATGGGGCCATTGGCCGGCTGTTTCCAGTCAACGAAATTGCGGGATAGAATGAGTTTATCACCCGCCAGAATCCCCAAACCGCCGCAGCCCAGTGTCGGACCGACCTTGTAGCAATCCAGTCCCTCGCCATTGTCGGTATGATACGATTTCTTTTCTTTGATGTCCTTGTATAAATGCTCAATCATCGGAGTGCGGACCTTCTTGACCCAGACGTCAATGCCCGGGCTGACCGTTTCCCATTCAAGGGCCTTGCTGTACATACGAAAGGCAATTCGGTCGTTTTCCCAGGCAAAATCACCGTAGCGTTCGGGCACAAACCGGCCATACGTAACTTCCTGCGTCTGCGGCTTGCTGAATCCTTCCGGCAGCGGCATGATCCAGAATGCCTTCTGCTGGCCGGGGGCCAGATGCGACTGGAACAGCAGTTCATCCACCTTGCCGTCGGTATTGTTGTCCACGGTTTGCGTCACAATGAATTGATTGGTCTTCAAATCAAAAACCGATACATTGTCAGCGGTAATAGAACGATTTTTCTGAAGCACATCCGGCCAGTTCAGACTGATGGTCTCATAATCCCGGAACTGTGCCGTGGGATTGGTCAGGTGAACCGACGCCGTTTGAATACCATTGCGAATCGCAATTTTATAGATCTCGCTGCCGGCATAGAGAAACGCCCCGACGCCATACACTTCGGTCTCGTCCGCAGAGGTTTTTCGGGGATCGGCCCCAATCTGCTGGACATAACCCAGTTTACCATCCGGCTTGACGCAGCTCACAAGCCCCTGCCAGGCCTTCAGCACCGGCGGCAGATAGGTCTTTTCATCAAGAATACCGCGGTTGATGCCCCACGCCAGACCGTAGCAATAAAAACCCGTACCGCTGGTTTCAGGCACTGGATAACTGGCCGGGTCCAGCAGGCTGGAATGCCAGAATCCATCCGGCTGCTGAATGGCAATCAGACGGGCCGCCATTTCTTTATACAGCTTGACATATTTGGGCCGGTCCGGGTAATCCTGCGGCATATATTCCAGCACGCGAACCAGACCGCCGAATACCCAGCCATTGCCCCGCGACCAGAATATCTTCTGGCCATTGGCTTCGCGCCTGGCAAAATAATTATCATCGCGGAAATACAGGTGTTCGTCTTTGTCATAAAGATAGTCGGTCGTCGCCCACCACTCCTGATTCATGAAGTCGATATAGCGGGAGTCTCCTGTGATCGCGCTAAGCTGCGTCCAGACCGGCGGCGCCATAAACAGGGCATCGCACCACCACCAGCGATCCTTGCCTTTCTGCTGGCCGGTTTTGAGCGTTACATCGGAAGGATTGGCCAGAATATAATCAAACCGTTCCTTGATCCCCTTGAGCATCTGCGGGTCTTTATACAGGTTGTACAATTCCAGATACATCCAGCCGACACAATGGTCATCGGCATGATAAACGCGCTTATGCGGCTGCCAATCCAGCTTCTGGCCGGTGCTCCTGAGCCATTCCATATATTTGGCGTCTTCGGCCATCATCGCCCAGGCGGTAAAGCCCGAATACAACGCGCCATGCGTCCAGTCGGCGGGATGATGTTTGCCGGGATTGGCAATCTGCCAGTCGGCAACCCTGGCCATCACATCCTTGATCGCCTGAGGCTGGGCCTCGGACGGCAAAACTACCTTCATCCTGGCCTTTGTGCACCCGGTTACCAGCAGTGCCAGCGTCATCAGTACAACCATTTTTTTCATACGATACCTCCACTGTATAGGTTAGCGTTTTCCCAGAGAGCGTGATAATTGTTCTGCGGCGGCTTTCACCACAGCCGCTTTATCCTGATTGATGCTGCCGGCAGGCCCGGTAATCCCTACCGCGGCGAGCAGTTCACCCTGCATATCAAACACCGGAGCCGCCATGCAGCGAACACCATTGTGATATTCCTCGTCATCCATCGCGTACCCATCCCGACGAACCTGTTCGGTCATGGACTTAAGGTCTTCGGGGCTAATCATCGTTTTGGGTGTGCGTTTGGCAGGGTGAATCGCATCGCAGAATTCATCGATTCGTTCCGCGTATAAATAGCTCAGAAAGATTTTGCCCGTCGCAGAACAATGCAGATCCGCCAGAGTTCCTGAACGCGAGGCAACACGTATCGGGCTGGGACTGTCGCAGACCTCCAGAATCAGGGAATGCCAGCCGCTTGGAATGGCTAAATGTGAAGTCTGACTGGTCTGACGGGTCAACTCCTGCAAAATCGGAACGGCCCGTTCCCGCAAATTGAGCTTGCTGATGGCAAGCAATCCAATCTCGAACAGCACCGGCCCGGCAAAATACAGATTTCCACGTTTCTGAACCATATCTGCGTGGCACAAAGTCTTAAGAATGCGAAATGCCGTGGTTCTGGGGATGGAAAGATGCTTTTCGAGGGCAGAGGAACTTAACCCCTGCTCATTTTTGGCAAGAAGCCTGAGCACGTCTAATGCTTTGATCAAGTTGGGAGTCAGATATTGTTCCATATATGAAACCTGCTTTTCTTATATGGAATTTTATACTCCCCATAGTTCTGTATGTCAATAAAAAAAGGGATGCCGGAGCATCCCTTGTGGAGAGTTCCTCATGCACACGATGATCAGACTTTTAGCGGAAGAATCGCCGAGAGGCTGTTTTGGCCTGCCGCAGAATGCACGGTGATTTGCCCTTCATGCTGGTTGGCGATTTGCTGTGCCAGCATTATTCCAATACCGGTGCTGAACCGCTGTTTGTGGGTTTCATGAGGCGTAAACAGTTGCTTCTGAAACTCCGGCGTATAAGGCTCGCCATTATCAGAGACACAGATTTCAAACTGGTTTTCGGGTGCCATATATCGGGTTTGAATGGTAACCACGCCTGCCTCTTCGGGAACCTGGTCAATCGCATTGAGCAGCATGTTCAAGGTCATCAATCCAATCCGTTCCGGATCGATGTTCACTTCAGGCAATGCTGAATCCAACTGAGCCTGCAATTTAAATTTTTTAACCTGACCGATGGATTTCAGCGAATTAAGCACCCGCTTCAATTCCTCATTCAGGTTGCAGGGACATTTTTCGAGATTCTGCTTTTTGGTATAATCGAGAATGTCCATCAGATTCTTTTTCATGCGTTTGACATTCTGACTCAGAATTGGCCAGCCTTTCTCAACTTTATCCATCTGCTTTAACTGGAATGCATAGTCAATTACTTCCGCCGCCCCGCCTACCATCTGAAGGATATTTTTCAGGGCATGGGACAACTCCCGAAGGGCCTTGCCTGCCTGAGCATAATGCCTGTCTTTTTCATCCATCTGGGCGGACTGTTCAATAGATTCAAGCAATTGTACCTCGCTCATAGCGAATTCCTTATATTGAATGGTTTGCTTGCAATTTCCTGGCTGTTTTCACCCTCTGATATCGAATATTTGGTATGCTTTCTTTATCGAAGAGTAAATAAAATCGATAGTGGGCCGGGCAGGAGTGTCTGCAGCGACACCGCCGTCCGATAATATAGACCTAAAAATACCAGCCCTGATTGACCATCTGCAGGAGAATTAATTAACTGGATTGCATAATTGACCGATTGAATAGATATCGAATTCCGATTTTTTGGCAGGATTAACTTATGTCTGATTTAAAAACAAAACGAATGACCGCGGCGGAAGTCCTGATTGTGCTTTTAATCATTGGCGCCCTCGCCTCCATTTCGATGCCTCGGATGTCACACAGCGCAACGCTGGACCGTCAATCCGTTTGCAAATCCAACATCGAATTGTTAAATTCCGCCGTAGAACTGTACAGCTCAGAAAAAGGCTTCTACCCTGCTTCGATGTCCGATGTATTAAACAATAAGGAATTCTTCCCCGCAGGCACACCCAAATGTCCTCTGGGCGGAACATACATTCTTAAATCGGATCACAGCGTGGTTTGCTCCCATCCTTAATACGCCATCGGCTTGATTCGCTGTCCAAAGAAAAAAGCCAGACTCCAAACTGGAATCTGGCTTCGGAGGAGGGTGATGAAAAGCTCAATAATTGCTTATGTGTATTTTATATTAACTTTTCGTAAAAATCCACTACACAATTATCGAAAACCTGCGGTAAAAACTTTAAATTTTTTTGCATCTCATTTTCAGACACCCAAATTCACATCCCTTTGCCTGGATTCACGTTGCTGCCATTTCTCCATCTTTAACATATAAGACGCTTTGAGTCTTGTTATTTTTTATCATGTTAAAATCGCAGTTTTTTTTGTTTTTATGTAGAGATTTGCCGCCTTAATACGTCAATATGATTAAACGACAAGAACAGTCGCAATGTATGAATATAGACAGTATGGGGTATTCATGGAATTTTCGAAGGTATCCAATCTCGATGTGATTACCGTGCCGCATCGTTCCGGCCGGGAGTTTTTTATCAGTTCGCAGAGCTATTCGGATTCAGACCAGGCTGATATTTTAAAGCAGATATCCGACTTTCTGAAGGCAAATCAGGCCGGCAGTATTACCTGCCGTGTTGCCATCCCTAAAGACAGGCAAACCAGAACCGCCCAGACTCTTAAAAATACAGTGCCGGAATTGACCTGCCCGATTACCTGGTTTTCTCAGTATCCCAAAGAGAATTGCCCCACTTTCATTATTCAGCTTCATGCCTTGTCGGGCTTCCCAATCAAGGTGATACAAAACGGCAATTCGCCGGCAGGGTGCATTTTTGAAGATGACCATGTCCGGTATTATCAACTGCGTCTTTTCCCGGACGACAGACAGGCGGACAATCAGACTCAGACCTATTCGGTGTTTCAAAAAATGGATACCGTATTACAAACGATGGGGCTTGATTTCCATTCCACAGCCAGAACATGGCTGTATGCTCACGACATTTTATCCTGGTATGACAAGCTGAATCGGGCACGGGATCGCTTCTTTACTGAAAAAGATGTGTTTAACCGTCGCATACCGGCCAGCACCGGTGTGAGCCTATCCAATCCCCTGGATTATGCGATCGAGGCGGAATTGCTGGCGGCTGTGCCCAAAAACGGTTCCGCTCAAATCAGGCCGGTGGAGTCGCCCCTGCAATGTCCGGCCACACAGTACCGCTCTTCCTTCAGCCGGGCCATGGAAATTGCAACCCCCCGGCAAACACGATTGTATATTTCCGGGACAGCCAGCATCGACCCGCACGGCAAGACGATTTTTCTCGGCGATACGCCTGGACAAATTGACCATACCATGAAAGTGGTCGAGGCCATTCTGCACAATGTCGGCATGGCGTGGACGGATACGGTCAGGGCAATCGCTTATTTCAAGGACAGACAAGACTATCCGCTGCTTGACCAGTGGCTCCGGAAGCATAATATCCCCCTGCCGCATATCAAACTGGAATGCGATATCTGCCGGGATGATTTACTGTTTGAACTCGAACTGGACGCAATTCATACTTATTAATGGTAAAAGTGCCGCACACCGGTAAAGACCATCGCAATGCCGTGTTTGTCGGCACAGGCGATGACCTCATCGTCTTTCTTTGAGCCGCCGGGCTGAACCACGCAGGCAATTCCCGCCCTGGCCGCATTTTCGACATTATCCGGGAATGGGAAAAAGGCATCCGATCCCATCGCGGCGCCCTTGGCCATCTGGCCTGCCTGCTTGACCGCCAGCATGCCCGATTCCACGCGATTCATCTGACCGGCACCGACGCCGACAAGGCATTTGTTTTTGACTAAGGTGATCGTATTGCTCTTGACGTGTTTGGCAACCAGCCAGGCAATACGCAGATCTTCCATTTGTTCAGGGGTGGGCTTGACTTTGGTGGGGAATGTCAGTTTCTCCGCCTGCCAGCCGACCAGGTCACGTTCCTGCACCAGCAGACCGCCCACAATGCAGCGGACATCATACTGGCGGGCATCCACCACCTTGCGGTCAATCGGGCCGGTTTCCAGCAATCGAACCCGCTGGCCCCATTCCTTGAGCGTGCGAATGGTTTGAATCGCATCGGCATCATAAGACGGCGCCACAATGACTTCGGCGAAGAAACCCGCCGCGCCTTTGGCTTTGCCAAAGCGGGCATAGGATTCCATAATCACCGTCGCGATGTTCTTATCCACATTTCGATTCAGGGCAATAATCCCGCCGAAAGCACTGACCACATCCCCAAGATAAGCCCGCTCATAGGCCCTGGTCATATCGGCATCCACCGAACATCCGCAGGGATTCATGTGCTTGACCACCACAGCGGCCGGTTCGTCAAATTCCTTGACCAGTTCAAACGCGGCGTTGGCATCCATCAGGTTGTTGAAGCTGATGGGGGTCGTCGCTCCATCGATCAGCCGGGCGGTGCCCACGCTGACTTCTTTGGCATCGGACAGCCGGTAGAAAGCCCCCTTCTGGTGCGGATTTTCGCCGTAGCGAAGCTCCTGATCTTTTCGCAGCGAGATGCTGAGCCTGTCGGGGAATACCTCGCCGGCCTGTTCATTGAGATATTTGGATATCGCCGCATCATACGAGGCCGTCAGGGCAAACGCCTTGCGGGCACACTGCTTGCGCAACGCAAGGCTGGTGCAGCCGTTTTTGGATTTCATCTCATCGAGCACCATCTGATACTGTGATGCGTGAGTGATAATCGTAACATACAGATGATTCTTGGCCGCAGAACGAACCATGCTCGGCCCGCCAATGTCGATATTCTCGATGGCATCTTCGAATGAACAATTCGCTTTGGCCACGGTCTGTTCAAAGGGATATAAATTGACACAGACCAGGTCGATCGGCTCAATCTGATGCTGTTTCATGGCGGCGGCATGGTCGGCCTTATCACGCAGGGCCAGAAGTCCGCCATGGATCTTGGGGTGCAGCGTCTTAACGCGACCGTCCATCATCTCCGGAAAACCGGTCACCGAATCCACGCTGACGACGGACAATCCCGCCTCAGACAAAGCTCTGGCCGTCCCGCCTGTGCTGATGAGAGTCACTCCCATCGCCGCCAGCTGCCGGGCAAAATCGACCACGCCGGTTTTATCGGAAACACTGATTAACGCTCGCTTGATTTGTACATCCATGATTTATGACTTTCGTTTCAAATGCGGACAAGACTTTGATTTACTTCGATTGGGCCGACTGCGGCTTTGGTTCAATCGGCCTGGCAGCCTGAACATGCCCCTTGTCGCTGCCCAGATAGACCCACGAGTCCACCATATTGACCGCGACACGATTGACCCTGGCGGCATTGATGGAAAGCTGTTCCTTGCGCTCCGTATTATCCATCACCGACAAAATACCCGGCTTGACATACACATAAACCCGCGAGCCGTGTTCGGCAAGCACTGCATATCCCTGCGGCAGATTCCAGACGGCTTTGCCCGTCTCTTTATCCACTGCATAGATACCGGTGTTGACGGTGTACAGGTACACACACGTCTTGCCCATCGTCAGCGGCATTTCCACTTTATCCCCGGCAAAAAAAGGCTTTTCCCAGACTTGAGTCCCTATCATGGAATTCAATTTATACAGCTTGGTATCCAATCCTGCCGCATAAATATAGCCCTGATCCATCACCAGCGGTGCTTTCATCGGGCCGGACAGATTAAACTGCCAGGCCTTGCGTCCGGTATCTGAATCCATGGCAATCACATTGCCGGCCAGCGTACTGAACCAGACCTGCATCTCCGAGGCGATAACCGAGTAGATTGGCGAGTCGTTATCCGCCGACACCATATACACACGAATACCTTCATCCGCTGTATAGGCATACAACCGGTTATCCGAACCGCATACGTATGCATATTTCTGATTCCGGGCGATCCCGCCGTAGTTGCCGCCCAGATTTTTCAGGGTGATCGTCTCGGTAACCTGGCCGAACGCCGGATCAAAGACTTTCATCTCCTGACCGACCAGAAAAACGCTCTTGTTGTCAAAATGCATCGGCGGCAGAACCGGCAGTCCGGGAACAGCCAACTGCAGCAGAGAGCGGACCTGACCGGTGGCGCGATCAATGGAAAACAAAAAGTTCTGCGTCGTCAAAACATACAAATAATTGTCATAGACATACAGATTGTCTATCTTTTCATTTGGTTTCATGGGCAGATTGACCTGCCATCCGGACTCCAGACCTGCTTTGCCCAGGAGTTCCGATGCTACCAGATAATCCCCCGGGGACGCGGACAATCCCGCCGCCAATGCACCCGCCCCGCACAATAGACCAATTACAAAACCCATTTTCATAAGATTCATCCGATTTCTCCGGTCAGGTTATATCTATATATTCCGTTAAATCGACTTTATAATCAGCTTCAAAGGATTTCATTCGCTCAATTCGGTCAATATCATCTTTAATCCGATTGACCAGCTTGAAAATATACGGCTTGCCTTCAAGACGATTTCGAAGATCCTCCAGCATTGGCTCCCAGCGGTTCCCATAAAGCTGCGACTTCAATACAACCAGCATCCGATGCTTATCGTCAAGAGTGTCGATAAACCGCCGAACCTCAGCATTCGCATCAGTACCGTCAGCAACCAGGTTTTTTTCAGGAGTTTTGGCCATAAGACAAACTCAATACGGGCCAAATCGTACATTCAAACAAGAAAAAAAGCAACTTTTTTCAGCAAAAGCAGGCAAAGTTTTTTTTGTAAGTCCCCGGTTATGAAAGGGTTACTTTACCGGCTCCAGTTTGCCGGCCAATTGCGCCATACGGAGTATCAGGCGGCTGCGGGCCATATTGACTTTCTGAAGCTGGGTTTTGATATACTCCTGTCCGGCAACCACGCCCTGGGCCTGCGAAATAATCTGTTTGATCTTATCGTCATCCAGATTCTCAAAGGTCACAGCATCGTAGGCCAGCACCGTCAGATTGTTTTCACTGAACCGGGCAAAGCCACCCTCAACCACAAAATAGGCACTTTGGCGGTCTGGAATACCCTGTACCTCCATGATGCCAAGCTCTAATCCTGTCAACAGGGGGCAATGATTTCGAAGAATACCCCGCTGCCCATCCGAGCAGGGAATAATCACCGAGCCTGCCCTGCAATCCAGCAGTTTGGCTCTGGGGGTCAGAAGGACCACGCGAAATGTAGGTTTTGTCACCAATCCAACCACGGATGATTTCCTTAAACCGCTTTCTTCTGGACTTTTTGCTGGGCTTCTTCGACGGCGCCAATATACATAAAGGCTTGTTCGGGCAGATGGTCCCACTGGCCTTCACAGATCTGACGGCAGCTTCGAACCGTCTCGGCTGCGGGCACATACTTGCCTTCCAGGCCGGTAAAGTGCTGAGACACGATAAACGGCTGCGAGAAGAACCGTTCCAGCTTTCGGGCACGGGCGACGATTTGTTTATCTTCACGACTTAATTCATCAATACCCAGAATGGCAATAATGTCCTGGAGGCTCTGATAGCGCTGCAGATACTCCAGCACCTTCTGGGCCACTTCGTAATGGTCTTTGCCGACAATATTGGGGTCCAGAATTCGCGAGGTGCTTTCCAGCGGGTCCACCGCGGGATAAATGCCTTTCTCGGTAATTTTACGCGAGAGCACCACCGACGAATCGAGGTGGGTAAAGGTCGTGGCCGGAGCCGGGTCTGTCAGGTCGTCGGCAGGCACGTAAACGGCCTGAACCGAGGTGATTGCCCCCGACGTCGTGGAGGCGATACGCTCCTGAAGCTGGCCCATTTCGCTGGCCAGGGTCGGCTGATAGCCCACCGCACTCGGAATACGTCCCAGGAGGGCTGACACTTCCGAACCAGCCTGGGAAAACCGGAAAATATTATCGATAAACAGCAGAATTTCACCGCCGCCGGCCTCACATAAATATTCGGCCATCGTCAGTCCTGTTAAGGCAACGCGAAGACGAGATCCCGGCGGCTCATTCATCTGTCCAAATACAAGACACGTATTATCCAATACCGACGCCCCCGTGTTGCCGATTTTGGTACGCTGCATTTCCAGCCACAGGTCGTTGCCTTCACGGGTTCGTTCGCCAACGCCTGCAAAGACCGAGTAACCGCCATGCTGGGTTGCGATACGGGCGATCAGTTCCTGAATCAGAACGGTTTTGCCTACGCCGGCACCGCCGAAAAGACCTGTTTTACCGCCTTTAACAAACGGACACAGCAAGTCCATTACCTTAATGCCCGTTTCGAACATCTCGGATTTGGCCGTCAATTGGACAAACTTAGGGGGTTTGCGGTGAATGGGCAAACTTTGCTTAGCATGAATAGCTGGACCGCCATCAACAGGTTTGCCGAGCAGGTTGAACACCCTGCCAAGTGTTTCTTTGCCAACCGGTACTTCCAGCGGGCCGCCGGTATCGGCAACTTCCATCCCACGCCGCATGCCAAAGGTACTGCCCAGAGCTACCGCACGTACCCGGCCGCCGCCCAGATGCTGCTGGACTTCACCCACCAGCTCGAATGGCTTGCCTTCAAATTCACCTTTGATGGTTAAGGCGTTATAAATGGCCGGAATTCGGTCGGCGGGAAATTCCGCTTCAAACGTGCTTCCGACTACCTGCGTGATTCGTCCTGTGTTTACCATAGTATTGACTCTGCTTTTTTATAGTCTAAATCCACTTTTATTTTTTGGCAGCGCTGACACCGGTGATAATATCCAGCAATTCCACTGTAATCTGTCCCTGTCGTGCGCGGTTGTAGTCTTTGGTTAAATCCTGAATCATCTGGTCGGCGTTGTCACTGGCATTTCGCATCGAGACCACGCGGGCCAGATATTCACTGGTCGAGGCTTCAAGAAAACACCCGGCCAAAGCCGAACGGATCAACATGGTTGCGAGTGTTTCAAACATGTCATAAGGATTGTCGCCCAGCAGAAAATCCTCAAACGCCAGTTCCCACGGCCAGATGACTGTAGCGCGCGTGGTCAAGTCATCAATCAGTTCTGTAACAGGCAAAATCGTCAGCGTCTGGACCTTTTGCGAAGTCTGGGAATGGAACCGATTGTAAATAACCCCAAGACGCCCGATATGCCCGGCCAGATACTGCTTGACAAAATGATCGGCAATCTGGTGGACCTGTTCGGCCGAAGGCACCTCGTCAAAATCAGAATAAACGCCATCCGGCACGACTTTGCGGTGTTCGAGGTAGTTGACCACTTTGCGGCCCTTGGCGTAAATCTTCAGTTCCCGTTTAAACCGCTGGGCCATTTTGATATGGGTATCGATCTGGCGAAAGACCTCGGCATTATACCCGCCGCACAGGCCGCGGTTGCTGCCGATGGCAATGACAGCGTTGGTTCTGCAGGAATTGGGCTTCATCAGGGGATGATTGACGCCCTGTTCGGCAATCACCATCAGGTACGCCAATTGAGCCAGTGCATCAAAGTATTCAATACCCTGCGCCCACTGGTTGTAATACTGACGGTAGCGAACCGCGGCAATCGTCTCCATGGTGCCGGTGACCTTGCTGATGTTGGACGCCGCTTTGCGCCGCTGCAGAATTTGTCGTGTATTGGCCATTGCTTCTTACAACCTTAACCCGCTATGCTCCAAAGCTGAATTTGAAAATGGTCTTGTAGGCGGCCACCGCATCGTTCAATGCGGATAACAATTCATCCGACAGCTTGCCTGTTTTGTTGATTTCATCCAAATACTCGCCGGCTTCAAGTTTCAGCCACTCAATCAATTCCTCAAGAAAATGACCAACATGAGCTGCATCCACATCATCCAGAACACCGCTGGAGCCGGCCAGAATACTGACGACTTCATCGGAGACACTCATGGGCGAAAACTGCTTCTGCTTGAGCACCTCGACCATGCGATAGCCGCGGTCAAGCTGTTTTTGGGCCATTTCATCCAGGTCGGTACCCAGGCGGGCGAAATCCTGCAATTCGCGGAACGCCGCGAGGTCCAGACGCAGCTTGGGGGCAACTTTTTTCATCGCCTGCGGCTGAGCATCGCCGCCGACGCGGCTGACGCTGATACCCACGTCAATGGCAGGACGGACACCGGCCAGGAACAGGTCTCGCTGCAGATAAATCTGGCCGTCGGTGATGGAAATAATATTGGTCGGAATGTAGGCCGATACCTGCCCTTCGAGCGTCTCGACAATCGGAAGCGCCGTCATCGAACCGCCGCCCAGTGCATTGGACAGCTTGGCACTGCGTTCCAGAAGCCGGCTGTGCAGATAGAAAATATCGCCCGGGAAGGCCTCGCGTCCCGGGGGACGACGCAGCAGAAGACTTAATTCACGATAGGCAATCGCGTGCTTGCTGAGGTCATCGTACACACACAGCGTATGACCCTGCTTTTCATACATGAAATATTCGGCAATGGCCGCGCCCGCATACGGGGCGATATACTGCATCGCCGCACTCTGGGCCGCCGTGGCCGAAACCACCACCGTATGGTCCATGGCTCCGTGCTTTTTCAGTGTTGATACCACTTCAGCGACGGTGGATTCCTTCTGGCCGATGGCGACATAAACACAAATCACCCCCTTGCCCTTCTGGTTGATGATGGTGTCCAGGGCAATAGCGGTCTTGCCGGTCTTGCGGTCACCAATAATCAGTTCGCGCTGCCCGCGTCCGATGGGAATCATCGAGTCCACGCTCTTCAGGCCTGTAGCCAGCGGCTCCTTAACCGGCTGTCTTTCAGCAATGCCGGGAGCGGCGAATTCGATAAAACGACGCGTTTCCGCCTTGAAAGGCCCCGCGCCGTCAATCGGATCGCACAGGGAATTGACCACCCTGCCCAGCAGTTCCGGGCCGACGGGAACCGACAGCAGCCTGCCGGTGGAGCGGACCGTACCGCCTTCACGAACCTTCTGGAAATCGCCATAGACAACCGCGCCGATTGAGTCTTCGTCAAGATTAAACACTTCGCCGACGATACCGCCCTCAAATTCCAGCATTTCGCCGACCATCGCATTGTCAAGGCCGTAGATACGGGCAATGCCGTCGCCGACCTCCAGCACGGTGCCAACCTGCGAAACCTCAAGCTGGGTTTGATATCGCAGGACTTCCTGCTTGATCAGACTCGAAATTTCAGATACATCGAATTTCATTAGTATTTACTCGTTTACAAATGTTTTTATCCGCTCGGCACCCGCGGGGTATTATCCCTGTGCCGAATCAGAGCCATTCGGTGTCGTCTCACCTGGTTTATTTTTTTGTTTATAATAGGTTTCCCTGGAGCGATCCACGATGCCGTCAACCGTTCGATTCAAAATCGTCCTGACGGAATTGTCAATCATCAGGTCGCCCTGCCGAATCACAATGCCGCCCAAAATGTCCGGATCAATCTGAACCTTCAGTTTCACCTCGGCCTTGATGGCATCCTTGATTTCCAGACGCAGCTTTTCAAGTTCGGCTTCGGGCAATTGCTTGGCCAGCACCACTTCCACCAGGCGGCAGTTTTTCAGGCTGTCCACCAGGACTTCATACCGATCAAAGATGCCGTTCAGTCCTCCAATGCGGTTTCTGCGGGCCAGCACGCATAGAAAATCCAGCGTCAGCGGATGGATGCGCCCGCTGAATACCCGCCGCAAGGCTGCGGTTTTTTCGTCCTCTTTCATCTTGGACGAAGTTATCAGTTTTAAAAAATCCGGCTCATCCCGCAGCAGCGTGCCTACCGCGGCCATATCTTCCAGGACCTGCTCCACCTGGCCGGATTCTTCGGCCAGTTGAAACAGAACATCGCTGTAAATCTCGTAAATGATATGTTTGGAAGATGCCGCCATAGTATTCGCCTGATTCAGACCTCGTTATTGCACGCCGGGATTCCGATGTGCCTGTTTGAGCCGTTCGATCGCCTGAGAAATCAATCGCCTGTTATCCTCATCGTTGAGTGCCTTGCCGAAAACCTCCTGGCCGATGGCTTGAATGATATCGCCGGCCTGCGTCCAGAGCTGTTCCTGGGCGTCGCTTTTTTCCCGCTCGATATCCGCCTCAAAGCGAATCTTCATCTGCTCAATCTGCTTTCGACTCTGAACCTCAACCTCTTTGGCTTCGGACTGAGCCTGCTTGACCCGCTGATTGATGATTTCCCGACCCTGCCGCTCGGCATCGGCCAGCTTGCTGCGATAATCATCCAGCACCTGCTGAGCCTGTTTGCGGCTCTTTTCGGCATCGTCGATTTCTTTCTGGATGTGGTTCTGACGGTCCGACAGGCTTTTGAGCAGCGGTTTCCATGCCAGCTTCCACAACACCAGCAGCAGCAATGCAAACCACAAGAGTGTCCAGGCCGATTCGGCCCAGTCACCCGTGAAGACACTGGGGGCCTCTTCGTGGCCTTCTGCCTCGGCAGGTGCAACGGCTTCCGACGCCAGCGCCACCGCGGTCGCAGCATAGTACAGCCAAAATGCCGGTAATAACCTGAGCATTCGCATCACAGTTTCCTGGTAAAGTTTCGTTTCTTACAGCACAGCCAGCAGACAAATAATCATCGCAAACAGCGTCACGCCTTCGATGAGAGCCGCGGCGATAATCATGGTGGTGAAAATACGGTTGGCCGCTTCCGGCTGACGGGCAATGGCTTCCACCGCACTGCCGGCCAACTGGCCGATACCTTTGGCAGACCCCATCACAATCAGGCCGCAGCCCAGCACGCCGCCCAGCATACCCAAACCCTTGTCGTCAATGTTCAGTTCCGCCAGCAGCATCGGAGCTAAAGTCATTAATTCAAACATGTTACAGCATCTCCTGTACGTCAGTTACTACGTTTTCAGATACTTCTATTTAGACAAAAACCCGCCACAATGGCGGGTTATACAATCAATGTTCGTCGGCAATTGCAAATCCGATAAAGATGGTCGTCAGAAATACAAATATGTACGCCTGTAGAAACGCAACAAAGACTTCTAAAAGGCTGAATAAAACCGTTGCGGTCAGCGAAGAGAAGGCGACCATATAATTTTTGAACATCATAATAAAACCTAAAATAACCGCAAGCAAAATATGCCCGGCCAGAATATTTGCAAACAAACGAATCGCCAGCGAGAACAGCCGGACAAACGAGCTGACGACTTCGATGACAAACATGAATGGAAACATCGGCCAGGGCACTTTGGGGGTAAAGGTTTTGAGATAATGCCAGACCCCTTTTTCACGAATCCCGGCAATATGAAACAGCAGGAACGAAAACGTTGCCAAAGCCCCGGTGACCCAGACATTCGCTGTCGCGGCCCCGCCAATATGTTTTTGTTTGGTGATCAGAAACATCAATTGCGGAAGCGGCATCAATCCCAGCAGATTCATGGTCAAAATAAAGAAAAACAGGGTCCAGAGAATGCCGATATAACGATCGGTCTGATCCTTGAGAAACGGCCGGGCAACGTCTTCTCGTATATATAAACAAATCGTTTCAATCAGATTGCCAAAGCCGCTGCGAACCAGCACTGGTTTTTTTAATACCAGCGGCAAGATCACCATCAGCGTCAGCGACGCCAGGGTAATCATCAGCATGTGATTGGTAAACGGGACCTCATAAGGCCCTATGGGAATAATCCACTTTTTGCTGACAATTTCTTCGAGTACGTTGGTACTCGCGAGCATCATTCCACACACATTCATATTTCGAATCGTCCTTGTTCAGACCGTAATTATGCAACAGCCGGATAATCAGCCATGAATCCACCAGCAGGAACACGGTATAAAAAATGCCGTAGCATCCCAGGAACCATTTTCGGCTGATACCGGTAAAAAAGAAGATTATAACAACTCCGACAAAACCAATCAAGATGCGAATTGCTCCGCCCAAAAAAACGCTGACAACCATTTTTTCAGGCTCGCGTCGCCAGACTTTACTGAGAGGCCAGAAGGCGGATAGTCCGCCCAGAGTTGCAGTTATAATCGCTAAAATACAGGCCTTTTCGGCTTTAGGGCCGGCTAATTCACAATAACGATACGTCAAAAGGAAAATCACGCCCAGAAAAAGTCCTGTGGCAATAAACCAGCCAAAGACTTTTTTGACATTTTCCGTCCACATCCAACCGTTTACCTGTCTGCGTTATTGTCCTCGGGGTTCTTGTCGCTATCTTCATTGGATTTCTGGGCCCGTTTGACCATCAGATAAAACATCGTCCCAAAACCCACAAAAAAACCAATAATCAACCAGCCCGGGCTGGTATTTTCCAGCTTATCCATCTGGGCACCCAGCCAGGCCATACCCCCGCAGACGATACAGAATTCAAAGCCGATCCCCATCCAGCGCATCCCGCTGCGGTAAAACTTCTCGTCTCTGAGACCTTTGAATTTGCGGGTCATTTCGGGTATCGCCCCCACAGGGGTAGTAAACAAGTGCTTAGGACTTCGCCTGGTCCAGAATCAGGGTCTTGACCTTTTCACTGGGCAGGTTCAAGGCACCATAGGCCCCCGCCGCGGCAGAACGCAGCGCCGGGTCTGTCTCGGTCGAGCTGACCAGACTGTAAATCGCATCGATTTGTTCGGCCAGCAGCAGGTTGGCATTCAATTTGGCGGAGGTCGCAAGGGAACCAAACGCCGCAATGCGAACCTCGGCACTGTTCTTGTCGGACAAGGCCATCACGGCAATGGCCCGCTGGGCTTCCGGGCTTTCCAGTCGCGCCAGCACTTCAGCCGCCAGGGTCTGCATCTGCGGATTCGTCGAGGTGCTGACCTTGACCAATGCCCCCAGGGCCTTGGATAAATCAACGATGGAGTTATGCGTCAACGCCAGTTTTTCCATCGCTTCGATAGAACGCAAGGCATACTTGGCCGACAGTTCCGCACCGACTTGATCCGCTCCCTGTTCAAGAATCGCCTCGGACAGATTTTCCACAATCTTCTCGCTGCCGACAAAGCCTGTGGTCGGCAAAGCCAGCGCAATCGCTATGGCGGCACTGTAACGCACTTTATAATCATCAAACGTCAGCGCCTTGGCCAGCGGCTGTTCGGTGCCCAACTGGTACAACAGCGATTTTGTGCCGGCATTGACGGCCAGGGCTTCGACCACACCCAGAGCCACAAACGCTTCTTTATTCTTCAATGCCCGATCCAGGGCCTGGTGCAGATACTCCGGCCCGGCCGTGGTGGCATAGGTCATTGCATCCGGGTGCCCCTGTCCGAAATACTCCGGCATGGCAATCGCATACGATTCCGCGCGGAAATAACCGGCCAGCCAAAGCCCAATGGCCTTACCGATGGCCGGGTCGGCCTTCAGCGCCCATTCACAGCTTCGCATCGACATTAATTCATTGAAATAGGCTTTATCGACCTCTTGTCTCTGCAATCCCTTGCCCGCAGCATCCCAGAACCACAGATTCCCAAAAGTGTTCTCTTCTGTGAGCGCGACGGATTCGGCACGGTCGTAATACATCTCTCCCAGCTTGAAGAACAATTCCGCCGCAGGGACTTTCAACGCACTGGAATCGATTTCACTGATCGCCTTTTCCGCCAGGGCCTTAAGCTCAGGGGAAGCATCCTGTTCCACAATCAATTTCAAATAGGGCAACGGTTCAAAATAGCCAATCTTGCCGAGCGCCCGGATGATTTCCGCCTTGAGCGCAGCATTTTCGGTCTGAAGCGCCGCCGTCAGGGGACGAATCGCACCTTTGCCGATTTTGGGCAGGGCCTGGGTAATCGGGGCAAATTCGGTCTTTCGTCCGTCATCGGCCAATGCACTGAGCATAAACGGAATGGCATATTCGCCGGCGTTGCGGAGCCGTTCTTCGGCGGCAATTCTGCCCCGAATAGTCGTGCTCAGGCGACGAATTTCCTCAACGATAATTTTGGGATCGGTCCGACGGGCAAAACGACCCTGCTCGATGATTTCCAGAATTTTGCCGCTGACTTCCCGAAGCTGTTCGCTTTCGGCATTCATTTTCAGCAAAATGTTATAGCCATCCGAATTCTCTTCGCTTAAGGCCAGAAGCTCCTGCGGATCAGGATTCGCTTCGACAATCTTTTGGCCGTATCCCTGTGCCAGGTCAAATCGTCCGATTGCGGTGTAGTGCAAAAAATCATTCCAATCACTCTTCACCCCTTCGGCCAACACTGATGTCGCCAAAACGAACAAAAAGACGACTCCAAGAATCCGTTTTCCAAGTACCATCGTTATAATCTCCGAAAATGAGTCCTGAAAACAACATACAGTCCACCTAAAGATAAGATTTCATATATATAAGGAATAAATAAAGCCTGTCAATCAAAAACACAAAAGCAGGTCAATTCCGTCAGCTTTTTACCCTCATCTATAACCTATTTAATGATATAGTTTATTTTTTACTATATATTCCAACACATCAGGACATAATATATCTTCCCCAACCTGTCCCGAAGCGACGCGTCTGCGGACCTCTGTGCTGCTAATGTCAACCAGCGGTGTCGGGATTACATGCTGTTCAAGGGCATCAATCTGGTCCGGCCGGAAGTGTGCCAGCAATGCTTTTAACGAGGGCCTTTCGTACCCTGCCCGATACATAATACACAACTGACACCTGTCCAGCAGTTCCCCAATGCGATACCAATACGGCAAATCCACAATAGCATCCGCTCCGACAAGCCAGTAAAGCGGAGCAGGGAAGTCAAACTGCTCACGGAAGGCAATAACCGTATCATAGGTATAGCTGGGCTGCGGACGTTTCAGTTCGATATCGCTGACTTCAAGGCCGGCGACACCCCGGATCGCAAGACGAATCATCTCCATCCGGTCCTGCCCTTCGGCAACCGGCGGATTCATTTTATGGGGAGAACGGGCCGCAGGTATCATAATCAACCGGCCAACATGCAAATAGCTCATGGCAAACTGAGCCATCTGAATATGACCTCGATGCACCGGATCAAAAGACCCGCCAAACAGAATGATTCCGTCCGCATTCATCGTATGTCACGGTTCCCAATTACGAATTATGTCAATCACTGTCAATATTACGATAACCAAGGCAGTAAAACCGGCAGCGCACAGCGATGGTCGGAATTATACTCTGGTCATGCTGTTTTGTCTAATCAAACCAGATGCTTATGTTGTCTTTTTGAATGCCGGATGCATGGCTTGCCAGGCTCAACTTTTACGGATAAAACTCACAATCACTTGTTATATTTCATTTTTTTAATCAATTCACACCAAAAATTTTTTCGTTTTTTGATTTTTTCGCGTTTTTCTGGAATCGCATCATGATTTCCCGCTTTCGGCGGCTGCAAAGTCGCGCGAACAAAAATATATCCCTGCAATATTTTGCATTCATTGGCCTGTTTGAAAGATTTTTCGTTTCTTTGTACGCGTGCTTAATTACACCCCTGCAATTGCCGAAAGCATGGTTATAATCCCATGGCTTTGACTCCAAAGTCTTCTGGAATGGCCGGTTAAGTCAAAAAAACCGTGAAGAAAATTTGAACTCTGTGACGATGTTTATATAATAATAGGTATAAGCAGAGAAATAAAACCTGTACAGGTATATCTTAGATAAGTTGTGAAAGGAGGTGAACAGACTATGGCAAAGAAAGCTGCGAAAAAGAAAGTTGCGAAGAAAAAAGTCGCAAAGAAGAAAGTCGCGAAAAAGAAATAAGTTTGAGCTTTTAAAAAAAGCACAAACAGCGAACGAAAAGGAAAGTTTCCCAGCCACGGCGAAACTTTCCTTTTTTAATGCGCCGCCGTTCGATCCCATTTTACATTCAGACCCTAAATCCCCGCAGCAACACTGCCTGCGGGCTTTGATTTTGAAATACAACGTTCATCGCCTTGCCCATAAAAATTGCATCCCGGGCGATTTAAATTCCAACCTAAGTGATTTTAAATAAACCACTTAGCAATCAACCAGCACCCCTTCCGGGCGGATGCAGTCCGGTTCAAAACAGGGCATCTGGCAGCGGAACAGGCTCCGACGTACGCCTGACAACCGGCATGGACGGCAGAGTGGGACATCTAAAGAAAATTTGGCTTATCGGCATCCACCACCCGATCCATCGCCTGAATCGCTTCGACGGTTAGGGCTTCGGTAAGGGAGATATCCTGCCCGTAATATTTTTCCCGCCCCGTCACACACTCCGGAGTGAAAAACGCCGTCGTGCAGGTCATGCCCTTTATGAATGATCTTCGCCTGATGGAGTCTCAGGATACCTGTCCGTGCTTGCGTTGTGCGCGTAGTCATCATAGTCGTTCGTGACGGACAGTCAAGTATCATCCGTGAATCGTTGGAGGCGCAAAGGAATGTCGGCGGCGGATTAACCGCCAAGCCCCGCCATCGCCGGCGTTTGTTCTTCGGCTTGTTCACCACAACTCTCGGTGCAGTGTGCCTGAATCGCAAGACTGAATACAGAACCCTGCCCGATCTGGCTGGACACGGTGACGTCGCCCCCCAGCATCCGGGCCAATTGCCGCGTAATCGTCAGCCCCAGCCCGGAGCCTCCATAGCGGCTGGCCGTCCTGCTGTCTGCCTGACTGAATGCCTCAAACACCGCATCCAACTGGTCGGCGGCAATGCCGATTCCGGTATCCTCCACATCAAACCGCAGAACAGACTGTTCCATCGACACCTTGATATGCACATGGCCGACGTGAGTAAACTTAATGGCATTACTGGCCAGGTTAACCAGGCATTGCCGTATGCGGATCGGATCCGATTGAATGATGTCCGGCACTGTCGGCTGAATCACTATCTGAAAATCAAGCCCCCGGTTGACGGCCGCCGGCTTCAGCATTGACTCGATATGCTTCAGCAGTTCATACACATTGCAGTCAGTAATCTCCACGCGCATTCGCCCGGCCTCAATTTTGGACAAATCCAGAATATCATTCAGCAGCATCAGCAGATTTTGGGAGCTTTCATGGATAATGCCCACATAATAACGCTGATCCTCGCCCAGCGGTTCTTCGGCCAGCAGTTCACAAAAACCAAGAATAGCGTTCATCGGCGTGCGGATATCATGGCTCATGGAGGCCAGAAATGCGCTTTTGGCCTGGTTGGCCTGCAATGCGTCCCGGGCACTCTGGTCGGCCTTGTCTTTCTGTTCCTTCAATTCCTGGGTTCGCCTGGCAACCAGCCGGTCTGCCAGCTCGTTTCGCCGATATAAAGACTGCAAATACAGGACCATCATACCCGTCAGGACACCGCCGACCGGAAGAATCAGCCATACCGGCCAAAACTGCATGTCCGTCAGAAAACCGGCCTCTTTCCGCCGCGACAAACAGACTTCCAGTGTCCGGTCTGAATAGCACAGTGGATTGCGATAGCTGTACACCGGACTGAATAATCCCGAATTCGGCTGCCCGGAAAACAACTCCCTGCTGTCCTGTCCGTACACAACGTTCTTCTCGGAATCCCCCGTCTGTTCCAGGATACAGACTTGAATATCCGGGGACAGCATTTGACGAGTATGGTCAACCACGTCATGGATATCGATAATCCCGAAAACGAATCCAAGCAGGCTTTGTTTCCGGGCCTGCTCGGTCTGATTAAAACCCAGATGATCAAACTGGGGCACAATAATCCAGCAGTCATTGTGCATCGGGACTGCACTCATTAACTCCCGGTTCAAGGGAAACGGCTTGAACACCGAGCAGGACTGTCCGGACTGAACCGCTTTATCCATCGCCTGCATGATATCCTTTTCGTTGTTTAAATCATATCCGGCAATTCCCTGGTAAAGGCCAAACGGTTCAATATAGTAGATGGGGCAGTATATCAGCCCCGCCCCGGCGCGTTGTCCATCGGACCCTGTGATTTGAAACTGCTCCACACCATCCGCCCGGGCACGCATTTCATATCGATCACGGTCATGTTCCGCTACACGCGGCACCCAGAACATCGCCGCAAAGCCTTTGTTTCTGGAGATCATGGGCAGAATAAAGCCGGAAAATTCATCTCGGGAAATAAAATCTGAATACTTGTAAAATAGCGACACCGATTCGAGCGAATGCATCGCCTGAAGGATTCGCCCGGTCAGAATATTGTCATACGAGATGGCTTCCCGTTCAAAATCCCTGACCGTCTTTTTCTTGACCGCATCAAAACTGAATAAAAACATAACGACAGTGGCCCCTGCCCCTGCCAACAGAGTCAGTAAAGTGCCTTTTTGGAATCCTTTGCTGTTGTTTTTATTCATCCGTTTTCCAACTCACCGCTGTTTACTGCCCGTCGCGTCCGACAATAATGTCGATGGTGTTGGCAATATCGGGCGGAATCGTTAAATGGAGTTTCCTGGCGGTATTCAGATTCAGCATCGATTGCCCCTTTCGCCCCAGGATAATGTCCATGGAATCAGGCGCATCTCCGCCTAAAATTCTGTTGACACACTGCCCGGCCAGACAGCCCTGCTCAACTCCAGACTCCAGCATTCCGCACAACGAGCCGCAAAGTTAAGAAAACCAATAATCGGAACAGCACTGTGTTCCACCGTCCATGTCATCAGATCACGCGGCTCACAGACCGTCCCGGAATCCTGAGATTCAAGCACGGTATGATACAGATAAATCGCAATAGCGTCGGCTCGCTGAGAATCAAGAACCGCTTTTTGCCATTCCTCCCGCGTGCGGGGCATCACCCAATCCATCACCTCGACTCCCGGCTCAACCTGGGTTTTCATATAGTCCAATGTATATCGGGATGTCTTGGAATCATCGGATAACACCACAAGACGCAGATTGTCCTGTTTGGATGTTAATGTGCGGAACAATGTAACAGATTCCTTGAAATGCGGCCTCTCAATCACACCTGTTAAATTGGCCGCGGGATAGCCATATTGGGACGGGTCCGCATTGATACCGCAGAAAACAACAGGAATACCGCCGGCCTGCACCAGGGGGACGCCCACATACCGCATCGCATTATCATCGACAGCTATCATTACATCCGGATGCCATTGTCCGATAACCTCCAGGGCTTCCTGTGCCTTTTGATTTGCCCAGTTTTCCGCAGGATTGCGTTTGGTGTCCATATAAAAACATTGTAAATCCGCCTTATCGGTGTTGACTTCCATCCGAATGCCGCGAGTAACGGCCTGGACCCATTCGTATTCCGGATGATAACTATGCACTACCAGTATTTTTTGCCGTGCGATTGGTTTGACAGTATTTACAGGCTCACCTGAGGGCTTATTCTCGGATGCGGCATCATTCGGACAACCTGAAAACATAACCAACGCACATACGGCAAAAACGATACTAATATACTTTTTAATTCTGGGTGTCGTCCTCACAGGTCCTCCCTTGGATTCTTTTTTATGTATATCCTGACAGATTTAGAGGACTCATTACATAACCTGCCTTACGCTATATTTTCGTCTAAAACAGTTCATGGGATAATCAGTTATACCAAAACTTATCGGACACACTCTATCTATATTTATGTATTTATCAATGCATTCTACTTACGGAAAGTACAAAAAATCAAGTTGCATCACGCAACAGGTCGGCTATAATTAACACAAGCAAGGCAAATAAGTTAAGATTCCAAGAGCGAAGCAGTTACTGGATAGAAACCGTACTTATAGACTCATAATGGAAAGATTGTGTCATGGCAGGAACATTTTACACTCTTCAGGAAGCGGCACAAAAGCTCGGAAAAACAGAGTCACAGGTAAAAGATCTCATCAAACAGGGTAAAATCCGCGAGTATCGGGATGGGACCAAGGTGCTTTACAAGCAGGATGAAATCAACAAACTTGCAGAAGAGTCTGACACCATTGATCTGGTTGCCGATTCAGAAATCGGTCTTGAATTGGAAAAAACCGCTGAAATCAAGCTCGAGCCGGATATGAGTCCGGATTCACCCAAAAAGCCCGATAGCGAAGGCGGATTTGGTCTGAGCCAGATGGGTGATTTGACGATGGCCGACACCAATGTCGGTACCGTCGGCATCAATGTCCTTGGCGACACGGATGACCATTACAAAGTCACCTCGGATACCAAAGCTGAAACCAAGGCCGCGGAACTTGAAGAGGTTGAAAGTCTGGACGCAGACGCCAATCTTGAAAGCGTAGGCAGCGGTTCCGGCCTGCTGGACCTGTCCCTCCAGGCCGACGACACCTCGCTGGGTGCGGTCCTCGATGATATCCTGCCGACCGGGCCGGATATCCCTGCTCAGGCCGAGGCCGCCGCCGCGCCCGTGGATTTTGCCAAAGAAGCCGAAGGCCTGCTGCACGAACCCGGCGGGGCCGCCGAAGCCGCCGGCCCCGTAATGGCCGCCCCGGTGGCCGCAATCAGCAACGGCGCTGCGGTTCCCATGGGAGCTCAATTGGTCGCAATTGCCCCTCCGGACCCCGCCTCGAACGTCTATGGCATTATGATGTTTTTCCCCTTATTAGCACTGATATTGGCCGGAATCGCCACCACCGCCGGCCTGAGAGGGGTACTGCCTTCCATCGTCAAGTTCCTGTCCTACCAGGGACTTGCCGACATCAATTGGGGCTTTATTGTCGCCATCGTTTTACTGCTGACCGTGATCATCTTCTCGGTCTTTGCCATGCTGGCAGCCGGAAAAAGCCAGAGCAAAACCGACGTTTATCAGAAAAAACCTTAATCACAAAATTGAAACAAATCGATTCGTTTTGCCGACATAAAGGATAAGTACGCAATTTAAAAGCCCGTATCGGCAGGTCTTCAGCCTGTTGACGGGCTTTTCATAAGGGATTGAATTTTCTGGAAAGGAAAAAAACAAATGAAAACAAACAGGATGTGGGTAGTGGCAGCATTAGCGGTAGTCGCCGTTGCAGCGACCGGTTGCGTTTCACAGGCGCAACTCGACGACCTGAAGGCGCAGAATCGCATTCAGCAGGATCGGATTGCTCAACTGGAAAGCCAGCTGGGCGATTGCAATCAGACCCTGGATCAGAAAAACAAGGAATTGCAGGCACTGACCGGAAAAAGCGGCGCCGACCTGCAGGCCAAGAATGCATATATCGCGGCCCTCGAAGCCGATCTCGAACAGAAAAAAGCCATGATTGCCAAGCTGCAGGAACAGCTCCTTCAGGGCGGCGCCCCTCTGCCGATGGAAATGAATGTCCTGCTCAAGGATTTCGCCAGCAGAAATCCCGATCTGGTCAGCTTTGATGAAGCAACCGGTTCGCTGAAATTCAAAAGCGACCTGCTGTTCAATCCCGGCAGCGATGAAGTCGCCGCCGCCGCCGTCAATGCACTGAAAACTCTGGCCGGCATTATGAACCAGCCTGAAGCCAAGCAGTTTGACATGGTCATTGTCGGTCACACCGATGATCTGAGAATCAGCCGGGCCGATACCAAACAGAAACATCCCACCAACTGGCATCTGTCGGTACACCGCTCGATTTCCGTGCTGAACATTCTGGCACAGAATCAGATTTCCGAAGAACGGATGTGTGCAAAAGGATACGGCGAATTCCGCCCCGCCGAACCCAACAAGCCCAACAAGCAGGGCAATGCGGCCAATCGTCGTGTTGAAATTTTCATTATCCCAAGCAGTCGGTAACCGTCCGGAAATGGAAAAAACATTAATCATCATCAAACCCGATGGGGTGCAGAGGCGCCTCATCGGGTTGATTTTAAGCCGGTTTGAACGCAAAGGCCTGCAGTTGGCCGCCGCCAAACTGATGCATATCTCGGAATCTCTGGCCCGCCGCCACTATGCCGTCCATGAAGGCAAGCCGTTTTTTGAAGGCGTCACCCGATACCTCAGTTCGTCCCCTTCCCTGGTCATGGTATGGGCGGGTCCCGGGGCAATCCAGATATGCCGTAAACTGATGGGCAAGACCTTCGGATGTGAAGCCGAACCGGGAACCATACGCGGTGATTTCGGCTGCAGCCGGGGCTATAACCTCGTTCACGGTTCAGACAGCCCGGAATCCGCCGCCTACGAAATCAGTCTGTATTTTACCCCCGAAGAAATCCTCACCTATCCGATCACCGACGAACCGTGGGTCTTCAATAATAATCAATAAGCCCCCTCGGCCGTCATCGATTCCGATTGCCCCAGACCACCGCTTCTGTCAGTCCGTCGCCGCAGGCTACTGCGGCAGCCCTGACAGGATGCTGTCCAGCTCTGCCTGTTCCTGCGAGGTTAATCCGCCCAGCTTTTGATGCAATTCTTTGGCCTTGAGCAGTTCCTGGCGGGCTTCTTTGGCCTTGTTTAATTTGGCATAACATTTCCCAAGGCGGAACGTGCTGGCGGTCATCTCGGGTTTAACCTGCGTCATTTCGGCATACAGCTTCGTACTTCGCAGGAAGTCCTCGGCTGCTTTCTGGAAATCCCCCAGGGTCATATAGATCACCCCGCGTGTATCCACCAGGTCTGCGTAATTCGGCGTAATCTGCAGGACTTTATTGGCCAGTTCCAGCGCCTTTTCCGGCTTTTTCTGGTGCTGGCACAGAATCCACGCCAGATTATTGGCGGCAATCGCCTGGGCCGGGTCCAGAGCCAGCGTCCGTTCATACATCTTGGCCGCCTGGTCAATATAATCCTGTCCATGATACAGCATGGCCAGGGTAAACACCGCCTGCACATTCTGGTCATCTTTGTTCAATAAATCATTGAGCATCTGCTCGGCCTGTTTGGCAATGGCCGCATCCTTTTTGATATCGATCCGCTGCAAAACAACACTGATTGCCATAGCCGCGGAACGCTGAACATCCGGCTTGTCCATCCCTTCACGAAGAGCGGCCTGAATTCCTTCAAGGGCTTTTTTCTGGTCGCCCGCGGAACTGTAAAGCTGAGCACAAACCAGCTCAGTCTGCGCCTTTTCCCGGTCAGCCATCGACACGCGAAGCGATTCAATATCCTTTTTGGCTTCTTCCAGCCGTTCCAGCCCAATCAGGGTCTGGCACCGCAGGATGTACGAAGCGGGCGTATTCAGTTTGGCAACAACATCGTTGCATAACTCAAGCGCCTTGTCGTTCTGTGCCTGAGCCGTATAAAGCTGCACTTTCGCAGCCAGCGCCGGCATCGATTCCGGCTGTCCGGCCAGAAGCTGGTCGATCAACTGCTCTGCCTTGACATAATCCTGTTCACGGATTTTCACTAACGCCAGAGCAAGCTGACGATCCTGGTCCTGAGGCGATTTCTCTAATTCTTTTTCCAGAATATCCGATACCGAGGTCAACTGCCCCTGACGCATGAAATATTCCATTTCCAGCTGTTTCAGGCGTGAATCCTGATAGCCTTTGCGGGTCAGTCCCGTCAGGATTTCATAGCCCTGACGATATTCATTGTTGCGGTACAGGGCGGCAATCACAACCACCGCCGTATTTAAATCCTCCGGATCGCGGCTTAATGCTTCCAAATACGACTTCAGGGCAAGCTGACGATTCGCCGATGCCTCATGCGTCGCCGCCAGCAGAAGAATACACTGGCGGTCATCCGGATAGGACCGAAGTGCCTCGCTCAAAAGATCCACAATCTGGGTATAATATTTCTGTTTCTCAAATCGCACAAACCACAGCCGAGCCTGTTCGTATCGCCATTGGCGCCCCTGCTGACCTTCAATCTGCTTAATCTGATCAATCCACGACTGCAGCATTTCGGGCTTCTCGGTGGCCATTCCCGCATCCAGCAGCTTGCGCAGGATTGAAATCTGATCGGGGTTCTCCTTTGCCAGGGTCTTCAACGCTTCATACGCCTGCTCGCGTTTGCCGGTCAGGGCCTGGATATTGATTTTTTCCATTGCAGCATCCAGTTTTTCCTGGGGCTGATCGGTCCTGGCGATAAAGTCATCCAGCGTTGCCGCAGCTCCGCCGACATCCCCCTGCCGCATCTGGATCAGCACCAGCATCCGGGCCATTTCCCAACTGGGCTTGCTTGCGGTCGCCTTGCGGAGCAGCTCAGCCGCTTCCGCTGTTTTGCCGTCCGCAATCAGATACTCGGCCTCGAGCAGAGTCGCCTGGGATTCATTCGGAAAATGCTGCCTGATATGAGCAGCCTGCTGCGCGGCCAGCTCTTTCTTCCCGGATTGCATGGCAGCCCGGAACAGCATGGCGCGAACGGACAGCGAATCCTGCTGCTGGAGAATCTGGTTCAAATCTTTTATCAGCATATCCCAGGAATCATCCGACACAGAAGCGGATGACAGACGCTGCAGTCGCGTCTGCAGAATCAGCGCCCCCGCCTCAGCGCTTTTGGGATTGAGCAGCAATGCCTTTCTTAAATGGGTCATCGCCAGGGTCCATTGCCGCTGACGGGCCATCAAATCACCGGCCAGAAGCTGTCCCCGGAAGGATTCGCTCTGGGTATTTAAAAACGCACTGATGATCGCCGAAGCCGCCAGAATATCACCGTTTTGGACCAGGGCATTCGCTGTACGAATCGCGGTATCTTCATCCTTGCGGCCCAGTTCATAGGCCTTGCGGAATGATCTGGCGGCAAGCCCCCAGTCCTTGTCTTTCTCAGCAATCACCCCTTCAATATAAACCAGAACCACTTCATTGACCTGGGCCTGACGCAGCTTGTCCACACAGCCTTTCGCCCGGTCGGTCTTCTGTCCCTTAATAAACAATTCCGCAGCGACAGGCAAAAAGTCCGTTGAGTCTTCACCGAGGGCCTTGAGTCCTTCCTCGGCGACAGCAGCCATGTCTTCAGGCTTGCCGGTTGCCAGCACCATACGCGCCCGAAGCAGCCAGGCGGATGCATTGTCAGCCTCTTTGCTTAGAACGTCTTCCAGAATCGCCCGGGTCTGTTCCGGCTGATTTGCCTTGAGCCATGCCTCCGCCAGAAGGATCTTCACATCCGTTTTATCCAGGTCGCATTTGCCGGCCTGGGTTAAATCCTCAGCCGCCTCCTGCGCTTTGCCCGCACGAATGCGATAATTGGCCCGCTGGATATAAGCAACCGCCGATGTCGGATTTTTCTCGATAGCCTGGCTCAGATACATTTCCGTCTGAGCCGCATCCCCGCCTTTTTGTTCCATAACCTGGGCCAGCAAATCATAGGCCGACACCAGCGTCGGATCATCCTTGAGCACCTGGTTAAGCTGCTCAATCGCCTTGTCGTGCTGTTTTTGCTGAATCATGCAGGCCGCCAGCAACTGGCGAATCTCGGCATTATTCTGCTTTTCAAGAAACCGTTCCGCGGTAAGCTGGCCTTCCCCCGGCAGACCGGCTATCCACAGATATATTCCAATCAGGTTCTTGGCCGCCTCCACGTTTTCACCCTGACGCAGGATGGCTCGATACGCATTGACCGCCTGGTTGAGATTGGCCTGCTTGGCGGGCTTGATGCTCATCTGTGCCTGAGCATATTTCAGGAGAATATCCGTATCATCCTGGTGCACCCCCAGGTATTGGCCCAGAAACTGAGCCGCTTCGGGCCACTGCTTCTGTTCAAAAGCCGCAAGCCCCTTCTCTTTGCCGATCTTGGCGCGATAATTACGGTTCCACCCTCGCAATCCCAACACCGTTAATCCCAGAACCACAAACGACAACACCAACACAATCAGCAGCGTCCAATTGACTTTCAGCCGAGCCATAGCTTTCTCCCTGTTTCAATCCTTTGGGCAACGATTAACCAAACTGTTTAAGGAACTGATGCAGCAGGTGCAGCACCGTTCGTACGCAAATCCGCACATCCATCCACAAATTCAGATTGCGGACATATTCCATATCATAATACACCCACTCCTGAAAATCCATCCCGATTTTTCGGGTTCGGCTGATTTGCCACAACCCGGTAATCCCCGGACGCACCGAAAGCCGGGCATCCCGCCACGCCGGACAAGTCCGATTTTCACGATCCGGCGACGGACGAGGCCCCACCACACTCATCTGCCCCAGCAAAACATTGATAAACTGGGGGATTTCGTCAATACAGGTATCCCGCAAAAACTTGCCTATCCCCGTAATCCGCGGGTCATCTTCAATCTTGAACTGAGGCCCATCCACCTGATTCACCACCCGCAGGCGATCCTGCAGGGCATCGGCCTGGACAATCATCGTCCTGAATTTCAGACAATCGAATTCCACCCCATGTTGCCCCTGCCGGCGGGCCGGATAAAATATCGGCCCCGGCGAAGTCAACTTGATGAGCACCGCCACAATCAAAAAAATGGGCGTCGATAAAATCAAAACCACCAGGGAAAACAGGATATCGACAATCCGTTTGAGAAACCGTGCATAAGACCAAATCGACCACTGCCGAAACGACTGCACAGAATCGGCGGCCTTGAATAAATATGAGGACTCCGTCAAAAGACCATTCTCGAATTTACAGTCCTGCTGCCTCCAGATAACCCGATTTCGAACCACTTGATCCGACGCAATTTCCACGCCGGGTCCGATGATGGAGTGCTTGACAATCGCTCCGGAATGAAGCCTGACTCCATCACACAGAATCACCGGCCCTGTCAGAATCACATCCCGTTCCACATGTACATCCTGTCCCCAGAGTACGGTTCCAGTCGCACGGACGGATTCATGCAAATCATGCCGCACGGGAACTTCGAATTCCTCAAAAGCCTCATCCGATAACAACGACAGCAGCCCTTTTTCGCTGTCCAGATCACGCACAGCCCCGGCTGCACTGAAATGAAGGCATTTGGCGCCGGCCTGATTGGCATTTTGCAGCCAGCTATCAACATCGGATAGTTCTGCCAGCGAGGGATGCCGGGCCAGCAGCCGCCGATGGACCAGAATATGATGCGGCTGGCCTGCCGCCTCGATTCGAGGTTCAATCCCGTCATAATAAGGCCTGCTGACGCCGGCCAGATACCCTTTGTCCGTCAGGCGGGCTGTCTCATAAAACGCCGACAGTTCCTCCGCCGCCTGAATGGTAATCACATCTGCATTGACACTGCCGGCGATGGTATCAAACACCTCCGACGACAGGCTCGTTAAAAATCGGGCATTATGAATCAGCAGATAGTTCGATCCGGATTCAGTCGTGTTCAGGTTTTCCGCCATCCGTCCGCCAAACACCCCGGGAACAGCCGCTGCGTGTTTATCGCCCTGCAGGGACGGCATCAGGATTCGTGCTTGCCCCCACGACTGCCGGGTTTGCCTGGCCAGAAAAACCGTCCACAGGTTTTCACGACCCGGCACATCGGCGGCCAGCCGATTCCACGGCCCCAAACCGCTTCGCCCCTCATACATTTCTGGAAATATCAATAGCTGCATAGACTCAGATTTCTACCGATTAGGATTATGCCGGATTCTCGCCGTGCGGCTTGTCGGCCGCATGGGACAGCAGCAGGAAATCGGATTGTTCTTTTTTCGGCTTCCGCTTGGCCTCCGGCCGCTGATGATATCCATAACCGTACCCATAACCGTACCCATAGCGGCGGTAGTTCTGGTGCAGCTTGACATTATTCACCACCGTCCCCAGAACGCGAATACCTGCCATGTTAATACGTTCTATGGCCTGACGTATCTCCGGATGCGATGTCCTGCCCACAAAGCTGACCATCACGATGCCATCGGCCATCTTGCCCCACAGCAGCGCATCGGCAAACGCCAGCACCGGCGGCGTATCAATAATCACCACATCAAAATGATTGGCTAAATCCCGAATCCGCTGGATCGTTGATTTCTGACTGAGCAGATCTGCCGCATCCGTCGCATTCCGCTCATCCGCCGCCAAAATCGACAGGCCGTCGCCGTTGAGGCTGGTCAGCACTTTGCGGACGTCGGCGCCGAAAAGATAATCCTGAAGTCCCCGGTTATGTTCGGGCAAATCCAGCTTATAGGCAATGTCCGGCTTGCGCAGGTCGCCGTCAATCAGCAGGGTGCGCTGGCCGGCATGGGCAAAGCTGGTGGCAAGGTTAATCGAAAATGTCGTCTTGCCGTCGCCTTTGCCGGCACTGCTGACGACAATAATCTTATGTGCTTCGCTGCCCATCAGACTCAGGTTGGCACGGATGGTCTGGAAGTCATCCACTAGTTGCTGGCCCAGCAGTTTGCGGTCAATTTCCTTGGGGCACGTCGTTGTCCCGATAATCCGAACCCCAATCCGGCGGGCTACTTCATCCGGGGCATGGAGACGCTTGTCGGCTTTCTCCAGCAGAAACGCCAGACCAAAACTTAGGGCAAAACCCGCAAATACCGAGGCCGCTACAATTTTTTTCAGCTTGCCCTCGGCCGGAATGCTGTTGGCCTGGAATGCGATGGAAATACGCGCCGGGCGTTTGCTTTCGATGACCAGTTCCTCGATACGGCGAACCACTTCATTGTACCGCGTCTTGGTCTGCTCAAGCTGTTCTTTCTCATCATCAATATTAAACTGCCGGCGCCCCAGGCTGATAGTCGCCATATCCTGTTCATTGATCTTGTCGGTCAGCTTCTTTTCGTATTCGGTTAACTGGACCAGTTCGTTTTCCAGCTCGGATAGTTTGCGTTTTTGCGAACGGGACTGTTCCACCTGCAAATTCGCCTCCACCTGCACGGCGACTTCCTTGAGCTTTTCATCATACCGGCTCTGCAGTGTCTGCAGCATCTCACGCCGACGCCGCATTTCCGGGTGGGTATCCACCATGTTCTGCTGACCGGCATTGACCAGTTCTTCATACCGGCGGATATCGGTCGCCAGCGCCTGAATCGCCGGGTCAGACTGGATAATCGCCGACTTGCGGCTGACCAGCTCATACGACAGCGGCTCATTCGGCTCATTACTTTTGTATATCTCAATCTGGCTTTCCAGCGCCATCTTGCGGATATTGATTGTAATCAGTTCCTTCTGAAGACTGGCCACCTGCTCAAACATCATCTGCTGTCGCGGGGTTAATTCCCCGGACCCGAATTCATCCACCAGCCGTCGAATGGTGTCCCGCTGGCTGTCCATCTTGACTTGCAGATTCTTGCGTTCCTGCTCCAGGTTGCCCAGCTTGGTATCTTCGCCTTCCTTTTCCGAACTGACCGCTATCGTTTTATAATTCTGAATAATCGAATTCAGGATTTTTTCCGACTCGGGGTAATACTGCGCCGGACTGGACATTTCCAGCAAAATCAGGTTGCTGTTGCGCTGCGGCTGAATGACAATTTCCCCGTTTGCCACCGCCTCGCGCAGCCGCATGCGATGGTCGGTAACACCTTCAAAAAATTTCAATCCCTGACTATGCAGTTCATCCGCCACACGATTCAGAACCACATCGCTGGACATAACCACCGCCTGGGTATTCTTGAATGCATCATAATTCGGCAGCGGCCGTTCAGACTCGGAATTGCTGTACAAAATCGCCGGAATAATCGGTGCAATCTCAATCGCCGCCTGCGTCTTGTACTGCGTACCGACAAACCGCAGCGCCCCCGCCAGCCCGCCGCCAGACACCGGCAGCAGAATCAGCAATATCAGCAGCCATCGCCGCTTGAGCATCCCCACAATATCAAACCCCCCGTCAGCAGACTGCGGCGGCGGAAATGATTCCGCCCCGCCTTCATACTGTACAATCTGCTGATTGTCGAACTCAAAATCCTGCCTGGCTTGATTATCATTCATAATGAACCCTTCGTTTTTCTGTACACCATATCGGATACCGGCGGCTCAATCAGCCGCTGCTCATAAAACAGCTTCGACAGCAGCCATAACTCGCCGACCGCAATAAACAGCGCCACCGGCATCATCGCCAGCCCGCCGTAGTCATGAAAGGCCTTTTCCCATTGCTGGCTGGTAATCATCGTAAAGGCAATCGAGGTCACCGCAAGCCGCAGCGTGTTGCACAGCAGCGCAATCGGGATACTCGACACCAGCAAAATCAGCTTTACAAACCGCGACCGTTCGGAAATCAAAACCACCAGCGCCGAGACCACAATAAACGCCGTCAGCATCCGAAGCCCGTTACAGGCCTCGGCCACCGCAACCATCGTTCCATTCAGATTAATCACATTGCCTTCGCGCATGACATTGAATCCAGCCGTCTCCAGCACAAATACCGCCGACGTCGTCGCCCATTCCTGCAGCGGTTCTGCCACATAACTCTGAACCCGGTTCGGCAGCGGCAGCATCAAAAACAAAAACAGCATAACCGACCATATCTGCAGCATCACCCGGTACCCCAGAATCAGCAGACACAGTGCAATCACCGTCAATATCATCGAAATATTTTCCAGTGAGCCAAACATATAATACAGGCCGAAAAAACGGACGCCCTGGGCAAACAGCAGCAGCCCGACACCCGACCAGATCGCCGGATAGAACCCGCTGTTCAGCACACGCTTGCGGCGCATCCATACCACCACAACCGCCAGTATCGGAACCAGCATCCCGCTGGAATACTCGTCACTGCTGATCCACATCTTCCATAAATCCCGCAGTGTCGGCACAGCATACGCTCCCAGCAGACAGCAGATCAAGGCGATCGCACCGGCAACCAGCGTCCTTTTGCCGTAAGGAGCCGCAAGGTACTCAGCCAAAGTCTTTTTCGGCCTGTTCCCCAGCCGACTGAATCGGTTAATCTGCCCCGCACACCAGTTCAGCAGGCGACCCGAACATCCGTCTTCCTGAACAACCAGCTTTTCCTGATATGACGAGTCCGATTTGACTACCTTATTCGAATCCACAAGACTCCTTTCAATCAGAGACCCCGGTCCAATTTGAGCACCTTCCCATATCACACTCTGGTCGATTATGGCACCCGCACCAACTCTGCTTCCCCGCCCAATCACAGTCGACCCGATAATAACTGTATGATCTTCAATACAGACATCATCACCGACAATTACAGGCCCGATAATTCGACTCGTCGGTGAAATGCTGACATTGACGCCGATATTCACTCCCGGCCACGCGCGTCCGTCTTTGTCCCGCCCTGTTTGATTCGGCTTTGCTGTCCGCCCGATAAACCGAGTCACAACCTCCACATATTCCGCCCAGTTCCGGTAACTCCGACTCGAACCATTCAGCAATCCCGCACAAATCGTCCTGCCCGCCTGAACAAGCTGCGGAATCAAGCCTTCTTTCAAATCGCAATAGCCTGTTTCAGGTATAAATCCCACAATCGATTTCTCACACAGATAAAGCGGTGCCGACCTGCCCGGTGATTGACCATCATCCTTCGGGTAAAAGAATACAGTCATCTCGGAATCGCGCGCACAATGTTGAGCTATCAAGTCGTGAATGTTGGGAACCGGAACAAACATGGTTTGAAATACGATCAAAAGCTCATCCTCGCCATCCCGCAACACATCCTTCAAGCATCCCGCCGTCCCCCTCGGCAAAGTCTCCGATTGATATTCTACCTCCAGCGACGCAGGCAGGTTCATCACATTTTGGATATCCTGCCCCGGTTCCTCACTGCAAATCACAAATCGACGAAATCCCTGTTCGGAAATCGCTTCAATCATGTATTGGAGAGCTGGCTTGTCGATTACCGGCCAAAGCGCACGATTCATCCGCGTCGCCAGCGGACATCGACCAAAGTCCCTCGCGCCAACAAGGATCACTACCTTCACCTGTTCGTTTGTGTAGGTCTTAGACAATCATGCTCCAAATTTATACTGATCCGACTTGAAATTTTCCGTTTCGTCGCGGCTAAGTACAGCAGCTTCAACCACGTGCTTCTTTTGCTCGCGGAAAAATCATACCCGTTGGGTATATAATCGCCGCTTGATATCCTGTATCACCAGTTCAAGCGTCTTTTCCAGACCAAACTCCGGCCGGTAGCCAATCGCTTCCTGAATACGTTTCAAGCTCGGTACACGACGTATCATGTCGTCAAAGGGCTTACCGTACGCCTGCTCATACGACAGGAACTTTTTTTCACTCCGACTGCCGGTCAGTCCGATAACCATATCGGCAAGCTGGTCAATCGTGATTTCCCGATCCGTGCCCAGATTATATACACGCCCCGCCGTATCCGGATTAACCATCAATTGCCCCAGGGCGCGGACCACATCATGGACACAACAGAAACATCGGCTTTGCTGGCCAGTGCCATAAATCTCAATCGGCTCATTTTTTAAGGCTTTTTCAACAAATCTGGGTACAACCATACCATATTGTCCGGTTTGCCGCGGCCCCACCGTGTTAAACAGCCGGACAATTACCGCCTCCAGCCCATATTGCTGGTGATACGCCAGGGCCAGAAATTCATCAATCGCCTTGCTGCACGCGTATGACCACCGGCTGAAACGAGTACTGCCCAGGACCGTATCATCGTCTTCATAAAAGGGAATCGCCTCGCTTTTGCCATAAACCTCGCTGGTGGAAGCTATCAGGACCTTTTTGCGGAATTTGTTGGCCACCGCCAGCACCACCTCGGTGCCGTGGATATTGGTTTCAATGGTATGTACCGGCTGCTCGACAATCAGCTTGACCCCCACTGCCGCCGCCAGGTGGAAAATGCTGTCGCACTGCGGCACCAGCACATGCAGCGTCTGGCTGTTCCGGACATCCTCCTGCACAAAACTGAACCCCTTGCGATTCAGCAGATGACGTATATTGCCCAGACTACCCGTACTGAGATTGTCTAAAGCAATCACCGAATGCCCCTGCTCCAGTAAATGCTCTGCCAGATGAGACCCGATAAAACCTGCACCGCCTGTAATGAGAATGTTCATATCGCCCACTGCCGTATCCTAAGGTTCACGTCTGCTGCTATTTCTCAGTTGCCCCGTGATAGCAGCCCCTCCTGCCAGACAGGACAACGACCATATTACCTATTTCACCATGCCGCGAAAGCAGCTCAAGCCTCCGCGCTTCAGGTCAATTCGATGCCGAAGGCATTCTACTGATATTTCCTTGCAGCATAAAATACCCATCGGGTATATCGGCTAATTGTACACCCTTTTTATGAACAATCCAGTCTTATTCATAAACCTCAAGCCCCCTTGTTAATCTGCCCAATTTGCAGGGATATTAAGAAATTTGCCATTAATGTGCGGTTTTGCTTGTCTTTGGAACTTGTACAACTCAAACCGGAATGATGTTTACCTGACCTTTTCCGCCCAGCGGAATCCCCCCCCCCGAATAACCTGTAGAATGGGCAGTGCCCACGCCGTTTTTATTCAATCATCCACTATCGTCTCACATTGATCGTTTTTCGTTTTCGCCCTCAAACCCGAACAACACCGTAGGGCGCGACCTGTCGGTCGCCCTTTTCGCTCATTCCCGATCCCAAACGGGGTCGAATGTTTTAGCGTAGAAAATATGGAACGACCGGCCTTTGATTGTAAAGGATGTCATAGATCGCTAAGATTTATGACAGGGCAGCACAGGGCTGCCTGACGCGGGTTATAACCTTGCGGCCACAGAGCCGCATACAAA